>Ga0207422_1001798_pt1 | contig 36037 bp, 32 predicted proteins | sample MarCyaLeptolynsp_FD_187757 | JGI IMG/M metagenome (GOLD analysis project Ga0207422, IMG submission 187757) | Marine cyanobacterial communities from Panama - species 1 Leptolyngbya sp. (SPAdes) | ecosystem: Environmental > Aquatic > Marine > Unclassified | place: Panama: Panama City | collected... | reverse complement strand
GTGTAAAGGGCCTTGACCTGCGGGACCAGCGTCACGCCGCCAAGCTCGAAACTGGCCGCAAGCCGCGCGCCGAGTGTGGTCTCGAAGCGTGTTTCGTCTTTCGACCCGGCGCCCAATGTAAGCGAGCCGGCCCCTGTCTCCCGAAACGAGTCGCGGCGGGAATGGCTGACACGGGCTGCCGCAATGGGTTGCAGCCACGCCCGATCAAGGCCCAGCGTGTACCCGATTTCGGAATAGAAAGATCCCTGATGCGCGCCGTACCCGGCGCCGGCCCGGCGTGTCAGGCCGCCGAACGTTATGGTGCGTTCGGTGTCGATGAAGCCGTAGCCGTAGGATGCGGCTCCGAAGGCGTGGAAATCGCCGCGCTGGAACGCGGCGTAGAGGGCGGCGTTGGCGGCGTCGATGGCGGCTGAAGACAAGCGCGCGCCGATATCGTTGTGCAGGCTGGTATACCCTGCCGCGAAGCCGACCCGTGTGCCCGTGGCGACGGCAAAGTCCGCACCGCCGGCCAGGCCCCACACACTTTCGCTTTGCCCCGCCGCATTTGCGGAGGAATCGATGCGTGAGGTTCTGCCAAAGCCGCCGGCCCATGTGTTGAAGCGATTGCCCACGGTCTGACGGCCTGCTCCGGATGTGCCCGTTGCAGACTTCGATTGCTTTTTGACAAGGCGGCCCATGGCGGCGACATCTTCGGCGTTGTTACCGAGCGCTGCGTAGCCAAGGTGCGGGCCGTTGGCCCCGGAACGCATGGAGGTGCCCCGGTCGACAAGCGTGTTGGTGAAATCGCGGCCGACTGCGAGATGGGCATCGGACGCTGCGGCATGGATCTCTCCGGAAAGCAGATCATAAGCCGTTCGGGAACCGTTTGCCGAAAGCAGCAGCAAGGCATTCATGACTTCGGTTTCGTCGCTGTTCGCCGCGCCGCCGACAAAGAAACTATTGTCCAGGGCGCCTGCGACCGACCTTTGGTTTCTCGTCTCGGCGGTGCCGGAAAAGGTTGTCGTTCCGGAAGCACCGGCCGCAGCCATCACGGTCGGCGTGAACGTGATCACAACATCGTTGCCGTCGCCGCCGGTGGCGGTCACGGCCACGGCGGTAAACGGGGTCTGGTTGTTGACCGTGGCAAAGCCCGCACCCTGAACGGCGCCCGCGCCCTGATTGTCGATGATTGTGAAGGTGGGGCCTTTGCTGACGTCGAGTGTAACACCGGCATCGGGCGTCAGAATCAGCGTCGCGCCATTGATGGTCACCGTACCACCCGTCACAACGACCTTATCGGCGGCGCTGTTCGAGACTTCGATGAGCAGCGTCGAGCCTGCATTGAGTGTCAACGATCCGGTATTGACGGTGCCGATGGAATTGCCCGGCGCGAGCGTGGCGCCGTTTTGCAGCGTGAGGCCGCCGAATGTGCCGGTGCCTTTGACATTGCCCCCATTGACGACGAACTGCTCGCTCGAGGCGCCGGAAAAGGTCCAGGTGCCGCTGTTGATCAGAAAGGTCTCGAAGGAGCGATATTGCCGTGTGTTCGCGCCCGAATCGATCGTGTCGAGGTCGAATGTCCCGTCGCCCGTTCCTGCGAACCGCAACGTGTCGGTGCCGCCGTTCGCGTGAACATTGCCGTTGATGGTGAAGCCCGGCTGCAGTTCCAGGATGTCGTTGGATGCGGCCAAGCTGTTGAAAACAATTGCTCCGTTCGTGCCGCCGTTGATCGTTCCGGAATTGATGATGGTGCCTGTGGTCTGGCTGAAGCTGTTTGCCCTTATTCCGGCAGTGGCGCTGCCACCGGTTATCGTACCGTGATTGGTAATCGTAAAGACGGTCGGGTCGCTTACTGTGATAAGAATGCCGTCGCTTGCCGCATTGGTGGCGGTTATCGTGCCGGTAGAGGCGTTCGTCAACACGGCGTTGTCCGTGTTTCCGTCGGGGACAGCCGTTCCGAAAAACACACCGCGCCGCCCGGTAATGGACCCGGAATTGTCGATTGTGCCGCTATCGCGCAACACGATCCCTGTGGAATTGCCTCCAGCGGAAATCGTCCCGGCATTGTTGACCGTTCCGCCGGACAGCAGGGAAACACCGCCACCGGCGGTGGAATTCAGGATCCCGCCCGACCGGTTGGTCACCGAACCGGCCACACCTTGAAAGAGCACAGGATTCCTGGTGACGTTCACCGTGCCGGAATTGTCCACCGAGCCGTTGGCGCTTTCGAACCGCAATCCGGCGGTGATGTTCACAATGTCCTGGACCGTTACGCCGTTGTTGATGGTCACGGACCAATCCTGTTCGTTGCCGGGCTGGTCGTGAATGACCGCCTGACCGGACCCGGCCCCGTCTCCGACGACATTGCCCGTAATGGTGACGGCGCCGCCTGCGGCCGCGCAATCCGCATCCAGTTCCACCGTGTCGTTCTGCGCGCCGATCGTGTAGGGCGCACCCGCGCCGGTGCAATTGCCGGCGACAGCCGGGTGCGGAAGGACGGACAGACCGGCAGACAACAAAGCCACGTGCGCGAGAGGCACAGGCGCTGCCAGGAGGGGACAGGCAAAACGACAGACCGCAAACTCCCAGACAAAACGCATTCCATTCCCCGCATCTTTGCCCGCCACATTGCAATCAATGATTGTGTCCGGGTTTTCTGCGTGGACATTAGGAAGCGGCTTCATCACCAGCAACCCGGCAGCGTGAATATGCGTTATTCACAACTGTAATAGTGCGGCACTCTCGGGTGCGCTTCACCCTGTCGGGATCGCAAAGCCCTTTGCCCGTTCCGGAAATCAGTCTGAGTGTGAAGCGAAACGCAAGACCGAAGAAGGGCGGGGGTCTTCGAAGCGATGGAATTACGGTGACAGAAATATAAATTTTTATTTATTTTACTGCCACCGTAACCCTAATTTCGTGTCTATTAAGTATACTGTTCCGTAAGCCGAACGGACGCGCGATGCTTCTTGCGCAATCGACGGTGCAATGGCTTCGTTGGCAAACGCCACTGGAATAACCTTCCATTGACACAGCGTGCGACATTAGCAAGTTATCAACCTCGCATTGGGGGGCGAGCCAGCGTCATTGGCGTAATTCAGCGACATTCCAATCGTATTGCCGAGCAAGTATTTGTTCACGGAACTTCTTGTTATCAAAGAGTGCATAAAACACAAATCCAATTAACACCAAATTGAAAGAAATATACCCCCAGTACTCTGCTTTTTCAGTTAGTGATTTAGTGCCAAATACGGCCCAACCTTCGTAAATTCGCCAAAACCAGACAAAAACTGTTCCAAAACATACGGATATCGTGGACCAATCTGAATATCGCCGTAGATCCAATGCCTTCCCTTGAAACCCTGAATCATCAAAAAAACGCGGTGCTACGCTGCCCTCTTCAAAATCTCTTCTTTCCAAGACGGCGCAATAGTTAGACAAAATTCCAATTATTCTATCATTATGAATATACCATGAAACAAATATTGCAGTTATCACAGGCATGATCCATGGTATAATGCTAGATAGCTCGCTTACTTTTTCACCGTCTTTCGAAAGAGAATAAACATATACCGTCAAAACTGCAGTTATTGTCGCTAAATGTGCGGCGTTTATGTTTATCCTCACTGTAACTCTTGCTGCTATCTCATTCCAGGCCGATGAGTATCTGACCTCAGTTGGCAAAGGCATTTTCCACTTCCTCGAATTGACAGAAATCACGCGGGTGACCCAACCAATATTCACACCAAAATTGATATTTTATTCATCTAGTAAGTTTTGATTTCAACAAAATTATATTACTGTCACCGTAATCCCGTTGTGCCGGAGAAGAAGTCGGAACTTTGAACAACAGGACGATCACCGCTCGTATTTGGCGGGGTCACTGTGGCGCTATGGTACTGCGCCCAGCAATTGACCTGACTCGGGTGGGAGCGCCGAATGGAATCAGGGTGTGACGACAACCGCCACGGCGTCCTTTGCTCTGAAACTGACATTCATGTCCCATCCTTTTGATGCCAAAATCTCATCAATAACGACGACAGCATCATCGTGGTACAATGACCAGGATGAAAGGACTTGATTCGCGATATCTGCGTCCGGATGATTTGTTATGATTGAGCTACCGTTCTTTAAACGAATGTCCAATTGAGCCATTTTTTCTCTACGCTGTTGCGAAATTCAGAATATCAATCTTCCAATATCGAGCTCGGGCATCATGCTCCGGCGACTTGGCTAACCGAATTCCAAATTTTCCATTGCCAAAGAATGTTGCCTGATCGGAGTTGTGTGGGCTCCGATCAGGCTGTTCGCCACCAATCCAAAGATTGTGTATCCTGTGGGTCAATGACGCGGGGCATTGTTAAAAATACCTACTATTTCCTAACTTATTGTTACCGTTCAGAGCTGATCGGCCAGATTTATCCACACCATTCCTTGTACCCCGGAGACCGGTAAACCTTGGCAAGGCCTTCAGAATGGTTGCGGGGTGGTCAAGGCAACCAAATCCGAAAATCGTTCGGATTTGTCAACCGGAACGGCAGCGATAGCCCGTAGCCGGAATTCCGACCACGGTTTACGTCGCGCAGATCTGCACATCGGGAGCACTATCGTCATTCTGAAACCGAAGGAGATTACGGTGACAGTAATATAATTAAAATTTAAGTTACTGTCACCGTAATCCCAAGTATCCGGTAGCAGAAACCGCAGGTTGGGGAACCAGGCAGGCAGAAGCGGCTCGCATACTTGCGGGTAGCAATGTTTCTGAAACCGTCGTGATCAAGGCGTTGGCTGCGGAACGTGAGCTGGATGCGTCAGGCATCGAAGCATTGGCGCAATCCATCATCGACAAGGCGACCGAGTTCGCCGCGATTTCCGCCGCCGTCGAAACTCTGCGAAATGAGGTCCAAGCGGCGATCGAGGCCGTAACCGACGTGGATCAAATCGATCCGACTCTTGCATCTCTCAAAGCGGCGGCTATGGCCAAAGCGGCGGAACTCGGAATCGCGTGAACAATTATGGATCTTGAGGCGAGCAAACAACGCATCCGCACCTGATCAAGAATGACCACCAGTACCGATGTGCCTCTGATTGACCGGTCTGCCCTCGGCAACTGCCGAAGATTGCGCGACGGTTGTCAGTCGGCAAAGTGCCAATTTCTGCCGGTTCGTGGTTCGGAAAATCGAACTGCCCGATCTCGAAATTAACTACCTATGGCGTCAGGAAATTCAGTGTCATGTCTGGACTGTCGTTCCTCCCGGCCACTTCGTCAGCCTATGGCTGTCGACGCAAGCTCTTTCATCCGATTGTCGCGTGCAGTCAAACTGCTCTGCTCCTGCGTCTTGGTCGTGCTTTTCACGAAATCTTCAAACCTAGCGAGGCGCTTTACAGCATCATCTCCGAGCGGTTGACCCGCTGGGTGTTGCAGGACGTTTTAATGGATGTTTGGAAGCGCACCGAGATCACAGCCGTTTGTGTCACCCATGATGTCGATGAAGCCATCCTGCTGGCCGACCGTGTGGTGATGATGTCGAATGGTCCGAATGCAAAAATCGGCAACATCATGGATGTCGATCTCGAACGGCCGCGGACGCGGAAGTCGCTGCTCAATCATCTGGATTACTACGCCTATCGCGAGGAACTGCTTGAATTCCTTGAGGCCTACATCAGCGCTTGACCCGGAAACCTAAGTCCTCGGCTCGACGACGAGTTCGAGCTGAAAGCTGCTCTCGCCGGTCCCACAACGATCGAAGTCGCGTCCGCCATTAGAAATTCTTCGCACAGTGGCAAAAAATTAGCATCCCAATCGGGAGGGGCAATTCCAGGGGCTGTCCAGTGCTGCTCGGCGGTGATTGACAGCCGTCATTTTCTCAATCATAATTGGTCTTACCACGGTAGGAGTAATTTGATGAAGGCAGTTGTTGAAGAGTCGAAATCGGAAAAAATCATCGCGAGCATTCGGGATGCGATTATTCGCGGAGAACTCAAACCCGGGGATCGGCTGGTCAACGAACGAGAACTTGCGAGTCAATTCGATGTCGGGCGTCCGCTTCTGCGCGAAGTTATTCGGTCGCTCTCGATCCTCGGCATTCTGGAAACTCGTCAGGGGGACGGGACGTACGTCGGTAAGATCAGCATCGATTCTTTCTCCAAGTATTTCACCTTCGTCCTCGCGCAGAACGCAGATGCGCTGTCAGACATCATCCAGTCGCGCATCGCCATCGAATCCCAGGCGGCGCGTTTGGCGTGCCATTTCGCCAACTCCAGTGATCTCAGCGTGATGGAGCGTTGTCTCGCCGACCTGCACGACACCGCGCTCGACGCAAGCGCCGGCGCCGAGGCTGATTTCCGCTTCCACTGTGCGCTCGTCGACGCCAGCCATAGCGCGTCTCTGGCTACGGTTTACCGGTCGATTTCCGAATTGATGCGCCATAGCCATCTTACTCGCCGGCGGAAGACCGCGATAAGGGCAGATTTGATCCCCGACCTAATTGAATGTCACCGGGACATCTACAAGGCCATCATTCTCAAGAACGAAGACCTGGCCGAGCGAAAGCTGCGCGAGCACTTCGATTTTTCCACCAAGCTCGAGGCCGAGCGAAAGCTGGCAGACATCGTCTCTCACAACTCGCCGAAGGACGACTAGTAAGGCGCGGCCGGAGAGGCCGTTTCTCACATCACCACCGCCAAAAAGGAGGAAAACATGGCACGACTTCATTACAATGCATGGAAATCAACGGCGGCAGCCCTGTTGGTGGGCGGTTGCTCGCTTGGTTTATTCGCCGCTACGGCGAGCAGCGCACTTGCCGATGAGCAAATCACCCTCAACTATTCCGATACCGCCGGGCCGGCAGAAGCCCAGATTGCGTTTGCCAAATCCTTCGCTGAATACGCCGACGACCTGTCGAATGACTCCATCAAGATCGTCGTTCATCCCGGGGGCACGCTCGCGGGCTACAGTCTCGAACCGGTTCGGGCCGGCATTGCCGACATCACGCAGGTCTCGCCCACACTGGCAGCCAATGTATTGCCGTGGATCTCGCTTCTCGAAGCACCGTATCTCATCGAATCCGACGCGCATTTCGATAACGTGACCGCGCGCGACAGCGCCGTTGTCAAAGAGATCAACGAGAAAATGCTGAGCGATAACATCAAATTGCTCGGCTTTTTCAATTTTGGCGTCCGCGACCTAACCATGAAGGAGCCGGTTTTCAGCCCGGAAGAGCTCTCGGGCAAACGGATGCGGGTGATTCCGTCGCCGCTCTGGAGCGATATGTGGAAGAATTTCGGTGCAGTGCCGGTACCGATGCCGAGCACGGAAACGGTATCCGCCATCCTGACCAATGTCATCGAAGGCCAGGAAAACCAATGGCATGACATCATCGGCAAGGGCATTTACGACGTAAACAAGTACCTGATGAAAACCGAGCATGTCGTCACCTTCGCCGGCGTGTGGATGAATGCTGATAAATGGAACGCCATGACGGAGAGCCAGCAGGAGGCACTCAACAAGGCCTTCGACAAGGCCAAGGACTGGTTCCAGAACGAATACAATCCAAAGAAGATGGCCGAGTATGAGATGTTTCTCAAAGATAAGGGTGTCACCATTGTCCGCGAGGAAGACGGGCTCGACCGTCAGGCCTTTATTGACCAGGCCGAGCAGCTTTACATCGACTATGGGGACACTTGGGGCGACTGGGTCGCAACGATCACGGACATGAAGTAGTCCGAGATAGGCTCTCCCAGTTCCGATAAAACCTCAACCATCCTCCACAAAGGATCCGGCGGCCAGGGCACCGGCCCGCGCGACCAGCGTGCGGCGCATGACCGCCCGCCGCCGGGCCGACTAATTCGGTAATCAAGTGGTAAGAAACAATATTTTCCCCAGCAGCAAACCCATCCGCGCGGTTCTGGTTGGTTGTGGCGAGCACGCGACCGTCGTCATCCATACCGCCGTCAGCCTGATGAACGCGTTTGAGGTCATTGGGGTTTGCGATCTGGACAGCGACCGGGCCGAGCGCACATCGCGTCGATTCGGCGGCTGTCCGAATTTCGTTGATCTTGGCGCGATGCTTGCTGCCTGTGACGCCGAAGCGGCGATCATCGTCGCCCCGCCGTTCGTCCATGCGGAACTCATCCGGCAATGCCTTGAGGCCGGTCTCCACGTCTTCATCGAGAAGCCGATGTTCGCGACGCCAGAAGAATTCGCAATGGTGCAAGAGGCCGCCACTGCGCAACCGCATTTGAACGTCTCCGTCACCTTCAACAAGCGCTACTCTCCCTACATCGAAGAGATCAAGTCCATCATCACCCGCGAGGAGTTCGGCGAGCCCTCCTATTTCTTCGGCAAATTCGCCGGCGGCTATCGCAGGGGCGCCACCGATCTTCTACGTGTCGGTGCCATCCACTATTTCGACCTTGCCCGCTTCCTGTTCGGAGAACTGTCGCGGATTTCGGCGATCTCCTACGAGAAACAGCCCGGCCAAGCCCACTTCGCCGTGAACGCACAGTTCGAAAGCGGCGCGGTCGGTAACTTCTTCCTTTCTTCTTTGGGGCTGTGGTCGGCCAAGGGCGCCGAATCCCTGGAGATCCGCGGCGACAAGAATTTCATCTCGCTCGATAATCTGCGAGAACTGACGTGGCAGAAACCGCCGCTTGCCGTGCGCCAGAGCCAAAGTTCCCACCAGGTTGGCGTCGAAATTCCCTCCCCGGCGGAGTATCTCGAGCCGAACTACAGCAACATCAGCCTGCTCGAATACCAGAGCATCCATCAGAACGGATATTACCCGCGCCTGGAGGCCTTCGTCTCGGATCTGCGGTCCGGTGTTCAGAGGGGACCCGGCATCGAGGACAGTCGGCGCGCGATGGAGATCGCCATCGCTGTCGAGCAGAGCGTCCAGGCCGACGGCGCCTATATCAACCTTACCCACAGCTAGAGCTCTAGCAGCGCATCGTCCCATGAATGGAGTGAAGACGTGAAAAAAATTATCCAAAGAGAATTGCGGAATTTCTACACATCAGACTTCTGGCTTACGTTTCTCGATCAGATCGAGTTGAAGAAAGGAGTGCGGCACGCCCACCTCTCAGTCGATTCATCGGTGCATCCGGCTAATCTTCGCTATCTTACTCGGGCCTATTTCGCCAATCGCAAAGAGCCACTCCGTCGTTCGATCTGGCTGACCAGCGAAGGGCCGGGATTTGCGAACTGCTATTACATCGCGCCCGAAACCCGATGCCATTTCGAGATTATGCAGCGCTACAATCCGGAAGTCATTATCGAACCGATGCCGGCCACGGAGGCCATCGGCAACAAGAATGTCGATATCTGGGACGACGCCTACATGGCCGATTACTACCAGCAGTTCGACTTCCGCCCGGTCGATGACAACGTGGCGGAGGATGTCGACGCCTTCTTCGAATCCTCGTCGTGGCACCGCCTGCTCGAACTGATGGTCTATAATGTTCAGCGCAACAAGCATGGCCATCTGGTAGTACGCATGGGCGTTCATCCCGAAGAAGTCGCCACTCGTGGCCTCGCCGCCCTTCGCAGCCGCGGCTGGGTCGTCGATCGCGCGGTCGATATAACCTTCCGCGGAGATGTCGGGGGAGCTTTGATCAACGAAAACTTCGAATACAAGAAAATCACTTTCCTACTGCGGCAGCCGGAAACCGTGCTTGAAATCGAATGGGAATACGATCCATCGGTCATCATCGAGGCCCGCCCTTATGACGTGGCCCGTCTCTTGACCATAGAAAATATTCAGAAGGATCTCGATGCCGTGCCTTACCTGTCGCTGAGTGAGAGCGAGCTGAAGGAAGTTGCGGCAGAGATTTAGACGGGACAACTGGGAGGCTTGCGGAAGGATCGCTTCCGCGGGTCTCCAGAATGGTGACAGACAGATCGGAGCCCTGTAACAATGCATCGTTTTTGTAACCGGCTGTGCAACTATGTCAGCGAAGCGGCCACCATCGTTTCAGCGCTGATGCTGCTCGTGGCGACGCTCAGCGTGGTCGTGCAGATCGTCATGCGCTACCAGAACAACCCGACGCTCTGGTCGATCGAACTCTCACAATTCGCAGTCATCGCCATGGTCTTCATCGGTTCCGCCGCCGCCGCCCGTGGCAAGCAGCATTTCCGCATCGATTATATTGCCGGAATCGTCGGCGGGGGCGCCAAACGTGTTCTCGACTTGATCAGCAGATTGATCAGCCTAACAACGCTCGCCGTCCTGGGCCTGTTTACCGTCAAGATGCTGCAGAGCGTGATGAACACTTATTCGACGGCTGCCCAGATTCCAGTCAGATATGTGTATTATTTGATGATTTATGGGGTAGTCAGCTGGATCATCGTCGTCGTGATGGAATTCTTCGGCCCGCGTGAAAATCATTAGGCGGTGAGGGGGTTCCTATGACGGCACTGATGATCATATCGGCCTTCGCGGTTCTGATTCTGCTTCGGGTGCCGATCGTGCTGGCGCTGATTGCCATTGCATTCGCCTATTTCCATGTCAGGGGTTTCCCTCTGACCATCGTGCCCTACACGATGTACAAGACGCTCAACACCTTCACCATCGTCGCGATCCCCATGTTCATCTTCATGGGCGAATTGCTGTCGCGCTTCGGTTTCGCCGGAGACATCATCCGTATCACCCGGCGCATGTTTCGCGAGAAATTCGGATATTCCCTGCGCCTGAACGTCATTCTCAGCCTGGTGTTTTCCGGAATGTCCGGCTCAGCCATCGCCGACATCGGCGCCACCGGAAAAATGCTGATCGACGCGTCTGACAGGGAGGGTATTAGCAAGCCCTTCGCCGCCAGCCTGACCATGGCGAGCGCCACAGTCGGACCCATCTTCCCCCCCAGCATCCCACTCCTAGTTTACGCAATCGCGGCCAACACATCCAGCGTGCGGATGCTCATCGCCGGTGTTCTGCCGGCGGTCGTCATCGCGGCGATCCTTTACGCCTTTGTCAGCATATACATCGTCTTGCTGCGGCGAAAGAAGCCGGTTCCTTCGCAAGGGAGCGGTGCAGAGCATGCGAGCGATACCTCGTTCCTCCGCGATCTCGCCCTTTCGCTGCCTACCCTTTCGATCATCCCCGCAATTATCGGGGGAATGATTTTCGGACTTCTCAGTCCTTCCGAGGTCGGCGCCGCTGCGGTGGTCTACATCCTCGTGCTGGCTCTCGCCTACGGACGTTTCTCATTCTACAAGGTGTGGCTGGCCTTCCGTGCCGCCATCGTCAGTTCGTCAGCGGTCGTCGTTCTGCTCGCCGCCGGCTCGCTCTACTCGACCATCATGGTCAATGAAGGGGTTAGCCAACTGGCGGCGGCCGCCTTCGACAACATCGGCGACAATCCGCTGATCTTCTTCCTGATCATCAATCTGATCCTAATCGTTGTCGGAATGTTCATCGACGGGCTGACGATCATCATCCTGCTCACCCCCGTGCTGCTGCCCATAGCCCAGGCGCTCGGCATCCAGCCTGAACAATTGGGGATCGTCATGGTCTTCAACACGATGATCGGTATGATGACGCCCCCCTTCGGCCTGAGCATTTTCGCCGTCTCGTCGGTAAGCGGACTGAAGATCGGCGAGATTCTGCGCTCGATCCTTCCGTTCTACGCCGTCATGCTGGCCTGCCTTTTCGCCCTCTCCGCCATTCCCGAAATATCGCAATGGCTGCCCGGCACGGTGTTCCAATGAGCGTTGCAACCAGGAACGTAGCACATGAGAATTGAAAACAGGATGGTTGGCAAAATGCGAGCCGGACAGATAGCCATCGGTCTCGGCGCTACGTTGCCGCCGTCGACACAGGTGCCGGTGTTCGCCGGTCGAGCCGGTTTCGACTGGGCATTCATCGACCTCGAACACACGCTGATCTCGCCCGAACATGTCGGCCTCCTCGCCACCACGTTTTCTATGCAGGGCATCACGCCGCTGGCGCGGATTCCCAAACCGGCGCTCTTCGACATCGCCCGGCTGCTCGACAGCGGGGTGGAGGGGATCATCCTGCCGCACGTCGAGACGGCGCAGCAAGCCGGGCGGTTGGTGGAGATGTGCAAATACGCACCGACCGGACAACGTTCTTGGGGAGGCGCCTCGCCGCAATTGGGCTTTCCGCAAAAGCCCTCGCCGCAACTCATGGCCGAAGCAAATGCCGCCACTCTGGCCATCGTGATGATCGAATCGGCGGTCAGCATGGAGAACATAGAAGCCATTGCGAAGGTGCCAGGACTGGACGGTGTGTTGATCGGTTGCGTCGATCTGTCGTGCGATCTCGGCGTGATGGGGCGACCGGACGCGCCGGAGATGGTTGCGACCATCAACACGATCGGCCGGGCGGCGAATGCCGCGGGTAAATATTTCGGGCTCGCAGGCGCGTCGACGCCAGCCGTTCTTACCGGACATTCCGAGATCCGGGTCGACTTTGCGTTGGCGGGGATGGATTATCGCATTCTCGTGACAGCCCTCGACGAGCGTGCCGGTCTGTGGCGGCGAACCGTGTCAGAAGGCCGGGCCTAGGGGATGGCCAAAGGGCATCCATACTGGTCTTGACACGATAAACAGGGTGACTGGCGTTTGGCACTTCGATACCTTCTCGACATAAAACCAATTTCCTACACCCGCCACCGTTTCCCGCCTGAAATTATTCAGCACGCAGTTTGGCTGTACTTCCGGTTTCCGCTGAGATTCCGAGACGTTGAGGGCCTGCTCTGTGAACGGGGAATCGACCTATCATATGAAGCTGTTCGATGGCGGGCCTTGAAATTTGGCAGTTCCTTTGCCTACAACCTTCAAAAAACCCGTGTAGGATCAAACGGCGTCTGGCACCTGGACGAGATATTTGTGACGATCAATGGCAAGCGCATGTAACTGTGGAGAGCAGTCGATGGTGAGGGAGAGGTGTTGGATGTCCTGGTCCAGCCCCGCAGAAACAAAAGAGCAGCACTCAAGCTGATGCGCAGGTATTGCCAAGTTGTTTGCGGCGAATTGTGAAGCATGGGCAAAGGCTGGATCATGCTGCCATTTCGGCGGTATAATCGGCCCAAAGGCTAAAGGCATCGGTGCGTGCGTGGCGGTATGAGGTTGCTGTGAGTTGATAACGGCGAGGTCGGAAGATTAGGTTGATCTGGTCATGCGCAGACAGAAACCTTTGAGCCTGCGGGTGGGACTTGAACCGACCGAATATTTTCTCTCGTTTGCGGGTCGGCCGGTGCGACACTTCGACCGCGTTGTTTAGGCCCTTGTGGGAGCGGTGGTCAGCGTTCGGGGCCCGTGTTTTGATCGGTTTGATGTAGCTGCGCAATTTGTCGGTGATCACGACCCTGGGCTCGCCGAACTGTGAAACCAATCTTTGGAAAAACCACTTTGAGGCTTTGGCGTTTCTGCGTGTTTGCACGAGAATGTCGAGCACGTTTTTTTAATCACCCAACTTTCTATCTAACTCATCCATCGTTTTAAGAAAGGCGTCTTCAATATCTATTTCGTATTTGTTTGCGAGCACTAAAACGGACCACAAGCAATCTGCTAGTTCATGAGCCAGTTTCTTATCAACATCATCAATCTCGCGAATTCCTTCCTTGGCCATCACCAATTTCATAAGGTCACCAACGTCACCAACAAAGCCCTGAGCAAGTTCAGATCGCGTCCATTCTCGTCCATTGTGTTTTTTTTCGAGTTTTGAATACTTATTACGTACCTCAATGGCACGCTGAGTCATTTCTTGTATTTCCATTTGGTTACATCATATCTAGTCATTATTACTATCTGTATACTAAAGGTAGCGTTACGAGCAGTCTCGAGTTGACCTAATTAACAAAGAGTCAGGCGACTACATTAATGAAAATGCCCTTGTGGTGAGAACTGCGGTCGGTCAAAGCAGACTTGGAAATTTGGTAATATTAGAGTTTCGTTTGATTTAATATCCTCCAACTGAGCTTGGTTTGCAGAGTGACTCTGGCATAGGCCGTTCCTTACTTCAAACCTTTTTCGATTTGGCGCAGCACCCGACCTACCTTCAATGGTGCTGAATACAGTTCACCCGTAACATTGTCATGAATTTCCGACGCCTTGACCACCTAATATATTGATTTGCTTTGACAAACCAGAATCCATCACGCCAAAATTGTCAACCTATCCGGGATATGCGGGTTTATTGGCTCGATGCTCGTCCATATGAGCCTGATTTGGGCCAATTCCGGATGTCCAGGAAAAAATTTTTCCCCTCTGATAGTGTAGGTGAAACAGTTCAGCAATGATGCGCCGATGCCGGATTATGATCTTGCAGCATATGTGGAGCGGTCCAGACGCGGGCCATGTTTTGTGTGTTCGTATTTGGGCGGGCACCCTGACTTCCAGCATGAGCCAATCCATACGGACGATTATGTCGTGGCATTCCTTAGCCGATATCCCACATTGCGCGGGTACACGATAGTCGCGCCCCGCGCGCACATAGTCGATGTAACCGGGGATCGCGAGTTGTACCGACGAGTGAGTGAAATAGTGTACGACGTGTCAGAAGCTTTAAAGGCAACCATTTCCACTGAGCGGGTTTACCTCATGTCGTTGGGGAGCCACCAGGGCAATGCCCATGTACATTGGCATGTTGTGCCGTTGCCCCCCGGAGTTCCATACGAACAGCAGCAATTTCATGCTGTGATGGCCGAGAATGGTGTTCTCGACATTACATCAGAAGAGCAGGCCGCACTCGCAATCCAACTCCGACTGGCATTAAAGGCCATTCAAGACAAGAAAGATGAACCCAAGTAAGTGTCTCTTTTGGGCCAATCTCTTCCAGTTATTGGTGCAGGCCAGTTCGTCCGCTTGCTTCCTCAAACCTTCCAGTTTGCCGCGCCAAATGTAGTCAATTTGAATATGGAAACTACGGCGAATCATCATCACCGATTCGGGTGCGAAATGCGTCCATGCGTTAGAAATTGCTATGAAAAGGAATTTGCCTTCATGACACGTGTCCAGAAGGTGATGTCGCGCTACAGAATTGCGAAAATGGAAATGCTGGGAGCGGTGGTGCCCAGGGGCGGAATCGAACCACCGACACGCGGATTTTCAATCCGCTGCTCTACCAACTGAGCTACCTGGGCATCTGCCTGACTTCGGAACGACCGCAGCGTCTGCCGCGAGCCGTCAAGCCCGCGCGTTATAGAGTCTTGACCGGGGCCTGTCCAGTCTCTTTGCAGTCCCCGGCGACACTTTTTCATGCCGGCCGCCAAGGCCTCGTGCAAACCGGCCGGATCGATCCTCCGGTTTGTTTCGGTGGCGCGCCAGACGCGTCTGGAAAACCGGCGTCCCTCACGCGTTTCGGAGGGAAATCGGGCCGTTGAAACAATCCCGAAGCCCGGCCGTTCCGCCCGCCTTTCGGCGCTGCAAACAGTCTGGCCCGGGTCACTGCGGCCCCTCGTCATCCTCCTCGTCGTCGGCGACCGGAATCGCGTAGGCGCCCGACAGCCAGCGGTTCAGGTCGACGTCGGCGCAGCGCCTGCTGCAGAAGGGATGGAAGTCCTTCACCGCCATCTTGTTGCAGATCGGGCAGGGGCGCATGCGCCGTGCCGGCGCGGTGTCCGGTTGCGGTCCCGGCGGCTGGTCGGGGGGCGGGTCTTGTGTGCTCACGCGGGATATCTCGGCTGGGTGAGAAGGTGCCGCCTGTTGTCTTCCGAACTGTCCGGCGGCGCAAGAAAAATATGGGCGCCGGACGCTCCGGGCGCCTGATGCCCATCGCGCGGCGCGATTGGCCGGTTCCGGATCGGACCCAAACAAGCGGGTCGCTCAGGCTGTTTCGCGGGGCCGGCTTCGCGCGACAGATGTCGGAAGGACGGTTTGTGGTGGCGCGATCCTTTATCGCATGTCGCGTTCGATCTGCCTCAGATCAAACGAAAACGATTTGCGCAACAATAAACAGGTCTACAACTTTTCGCGTGGATTCGATTTCATCCGACAAGCTGTAGTGCCTAAAATTACGTAATAAGGAATTGAATTAAACAATGCGTAATTTTTGCAGGAAACGATGCGACCCGGATTCGTCGAAAATGCCCGGATTTTTGCGGAAAATCGGGCATCTGCGCACAAAATTCGAAATGTGCTGATCGCGCCGAAAATAGGAAAGCGGAGCCGATCCGGCAAGGCGCGGCAAACCGGGTTCCGGGATTTTGTTACGAAACCGTGGAAACCGAATCTCGCCCGCGGCAGCACCCGGGATCCGGTTGTTTTCTCTCACGGCCGCGGGCCTCCGAGGGGCGGGCAGAGCCCGGCGGCCGGTCGGCCTTGCGAACACTTGCGTGTTCGGGGTGGGTGCTCGTTGACGGTCGCGCTCTGGGTCTGGTTTTTTCTCTCTCACGGCCGCAGGCCTCCGAGGGGGCGGGCAGAGCCCGGCGGCCGGTCGGCCTTGCGAACACTTGCGTGTTCAAGGTGGGTGCTCGTTGACGGTCGCGCTCTGGGTCTGGTTTTTTCTCTCTCACGGCCGCGGGCCTCCGAGGGGCGGGCAAAGCCCGGCGGCCGGTCGGCCTTGCGAACGCTTTGCGTACGGGGCAGCGTTCCTTCGTGGGTTATGCCTTTTGACCGTCAGCTGTATTTCAGCGTGATCCCGCCATCGACCAGGAGTTCGATCCCGGTCACGTATTTCGCCTCGTCGCTCGCCAGGAACAGGGCGGCATTGGCGACGTCCCAGGCGTCGCCCATATGGCCCATCGGGCACTGGGCGTCGCGGACCCGCCACATCTCCTCGACATCGCCGCTGGAATAATTTTCCGCGAACGCGGCGCCGACTTCGACCATCGGCGTCTTCATCAGGCCCGGCAGCACCGCGTTCACGCGAATGCCGCGCGTGGCATAGTCGAGCGCGGTCGCCTTGGTCAGCTGGTTCAGTGCCGCCTTGGTCGTGTAATAGGTGACATAGGGCAGGCCGGTATGGCGGATCGAGGCGATCGAGGAAATGTTGACGATCGACCCGCCGCCCGTCTCCACCATGACCGGGATCACGTGTTTCATGGTCAGGAACGCGCTCTTCAGGTTGATGGCGAACACCCGGTCCCATTCTTCCTCGGGCAGGTCGACGACATCGCCGATCGTGGCGATGCCGACATTGTTGTCGAGCACGTCGATCCGCCCGTACCGGTCCCGGCAGGCGGCGACCATCGCCCTGATCTGGTCCTGGCTGGTGACGTCGGCGCAAAACGCCTCGGCCTCGCCGCCTTCGGAGCGGATGATGTCGACGGTCTCCTGTGCCGCCGCCTGGTTGATGTCGACACAGAACAGCTTTGCGCCCTCGCGCGCGAACAGAACGCTCGTCGCCTTGCCGTTGCCCCAGCCCGGGCCGGACGATCCGGCTCCGACGACGATGGCGATCTTGTCTTTCAGTCGGTTGGTCATTTTTTCTCTCACGGCCGCAGGCCTCCGAGGGGCGGGCGAAGCCCGGCGGCCGGTCGGCCTTGCGAACGCTTTGCGTTCGGGGCGGCCAGATGGAGGGCGCGGCGCTTTCTAGGGTGTCAGGCCTTGTTGGTAGAGGGACCTTATCCGAACACGCAGGGTTCGCAAGGCCGACCGGCCGCCGGGCTTCGCCCGCCCCTCGGAGGCCTGCGGCCGTGAGAGAAAACAATCAGATCCCGAGCACGACTTCCAAGGAGCACCCACCCCGAACACGCCGTGTTCGCAAGGCCAACGGGCCGCCGGGCTTCGCCCGCCCCCTCGGAGGCCTGCGGCCGTGAGAGAAAACAATCAGATCCCGAGCTTCAACCTTCGAGAAAAAGCTCCCCCGAACACGTCCGTGTTCGCAAGGCCGACGGGCCGCCGGGCTTCGCCCGTCCCCTCGGAGGCCTGCGGCCGTGAGAGAAAACAATCAGATCCCGAGCACGACTTCCAAGGAGCACCCACCCCGAACACGCCGTGTTCGCAAGGCCGACGGGCCGCCGGGCTTCGCCCGCCCCCTCGGAGGCCCGCGGCCGTGAGAGAAAACAATCAGCGGGAAGCCCCGCCAACCTATCCCCGGCGCCGCCGATCCGCTTCCCGCAACTCCGTCTTCAGGATCTTGCCGTAATTGTTCTTCGGCAAGGCTTCGATGAACACATAATCCTTGGGCCGCTTGAAGCGGGCGATCGAGTCCTGGCAGAGCCGGTCGAGTTGGCCCGGATCGGCGCTTCCCGCGACATAGGCAACGACGACCTCGCCCCAGTCCGGATGCGGGCGGCCGATGACGGAGACTTCGCGCACGTCCGGGTGCCTGAGCAGCACCTCTTCCACCTCGCGCGGATAGATGTTGCTGCCGCCGGAAATGATCACGTCCTTGGACCGGTCCTTCAGGGTGAGGTAGCCCTCATGGTCGAATGCGCCGACATCGCCGGTGTGCAGCCAGCCGCCGCGCAGGGCCTCGGCGCTTGCCTCCGGGTTGTTCCAGTAGCCGGGCATGACGCTGTCGCCGCGCACCAGGATTTCCCCGGTCTCGCCGTCGGCAAGGGGCCGGTCGTCGTCGTCGGCGACGCGTACTTCGACAATCGAATTGGCGATGCCGGCCGAGCCGAGCCGCGCGCGCCAGCGCATATGGTCGCGGTTCGCAATCGTCGCCTTTGACAGGACCGTTGTCGTCATCGGGGTTTCGCCCTGGCCGAGGATCTGCGCGAAACAGGGGCCGAACCGGTCGAGCGCGCGTTCGATATCGGCGACATGCATTGGCGCGCCGCCCCATATGATTGTGCGGATTCTGCTGGCGTCTATATCGCCGCCGAACTCGGTCAGCCGCTTGATCATGGTCGGCGCCGCGAACATGGAGGTGTCGAGCCAGCTGGCGAACAGATCGAACAGTTCCTCCGGGTCGAACCCGCCGGATTCCGGTATGATGTTGGTGGCGCCGCGGGCAATCGCGCCAAGCGCGTACAACCCGGATCCGTGGCTCAATGGCGCGCCGTGCAACAGGCCGTCGCCAGGAGCGGTCGGGTCCACATCGATCAGATAGCCATAGGTCGCGGCCGCCAGATTGCGATGGGTCAGCATCGCGCCCTTCGGCTTGCCGGTGGTGCCGGACGTGTAGAACAGCCAGGCGAGGTCGTCCGGCGCACGCGCCTGCAGATCAAGCGGTTCACAGGTCAGGAGGTCGAGATAGGCGCCAAAGCGGATTGTGAACAGGTGTTTCAGATTGTCCGGGCAATGCGCCGCGATCTCCGTGTCCAGGCCGGGGGTCGCAAAGACCGCTTCAGCGCCGGAATGTTCCAGGATCCAAGCGATCTCTGCGCCATGCAGTTTGGCGTTGATCGGCACGGCGACGAGCCCGGCATGCCAGATGCCGAAAAGGATAGCGATGTAATCCGGACAGTTCCTGGCGACGATGGCGACACGGGCGCCTTCGGCAAGACCGTGCCGGGTCCTCAGCCCGCCGGCAATGCGCGCCGCATACTGTCCAAGCTCCTCATAGTTCCAGTAGGGAAAACGACCGTAGCCAATTGCGTATTCGTTCGGCATCGCCTTGGCCGCGCGCGTCAGCCAGTTTGCCAGGTTCATGTGGTACCGCCTCCAACCGTTACAGCCATCAGCCGACTATACCGGCACCGCCCGCTCGGCCCAATGGGTATAGACCGGATAGCCTTCGCCCTTGAGCAGCAAAACGGTTTCCGCCAGCGGCAGGCCGACCACATTGGTGTAGGAGCCGCTCATCTTGACCACAAAGGAACCCGCAAGCCCCTGGATCGCATATCCCGCCGCCTTGCCGCGCCATTCGTCGGATGCGACATAGGCCGGAATGTCCTGCTGCGGATGCAGGCGGCGGAAACGGACCTTGGTTTCGACCAGGCGCTGGCGCACTTTGCCGAGCGGCGAAATCAGGCAGATCCCGGTCTGCACCTTGTGCGCGCGCCCGGACAGGAGCCGCAGACAATCCTCCGCCTCTTCCGGGGTTTCCGGTTTCGGCAGAATGCGGCGGCCGACGGAAACGACCGTATCGGCGGCCAGGATGTAGCACCCGCTGTGGTCTTCCTGTTTTTCGGCCCAGAGCCGGGCGACCTCGGCCTTGGTCCGCGCCAGGCGTTTTGCCAGGATGCGGGGCGATTCCCGGCGCTGCGGGGTCTCGTCGATCTCCGACGGGCGCAACTTGTCCGGTTCGATGCCGGCCTGCTGCAACAGGGCCAGCCGACGCGGCGATGCGGAAGCCAGAATCAGGAGCGGCGGTTCATCCATATCGGACCATTGCAAGATCTGTGGGACTCTGGCCGGAGCCGGGACCAGGGCCGGGGCATCGGCGGGACCGGTGCCGGCAAGCGACGGGAACCGCTACTTGAAGCGGTAGGTGATCCGACCCTTTGTCAGGTCGTAGGGGGTCATTTCGACCAGCACCTTGTCGCCGGCAAGCACCCTGATCCGGTTCTTGCGCATGCGTCCGGCGGTGTGGGCGATGATCTCGTGGTCGTTTTCCAGCTTCACGCGAAACGTCGCGTTGGGCAGGAGTTCGGTCACGACACCTGGAAATTCGAGAGCTTCTTCTTTCGGCATACGGATCTTTTTTTCTGGGGATGAGGAGAGCCGGACCCTATGCGCCGGGGTCGCAAATATCAAGAGAATTCCGCTCGTTTGCTTCCCGCGGGGAATTATTTTTTGCAGAACGCTGCCTTTCGGGCGGCGTGCGGACAGAGGTCACGCCAACGGCATATTGTCTCTCGCCCCTGGTGTTAAACGGCCGCATCCGGCGACCAGGAAAACCGTTCCTCGATGCGTTTCTTCAACCCGTCGCGCACGGACCGGTAGGCCTCAAGGATCTGCTGCCGGCTGCCATGCACGACCGTCGGATCCATGGTCGGCCAGTATTCGACCTCGATATATTCGGTCCGCGTCAGTTCGAGCGCCTTGTGGTGGGCCTCCGGGGCCAGCGATATGACCAGATCGAAATTGGTGTCCGCCAGTTCGTCGAACGTATGCGGCCTGTGATCGGACAGATCGATGCCGATCTCCTCCATCACCGCCGCGGCGAACGGATCGGGTTCGCCCTTCTGCACCCCGGCGGACTGGACATAGGTTCGGGTCCCGTAAAGCCTTCTGGCAAGTGCTGCGGCCATCGGAGAGCGGATCGAATTCTTGCCGCAGGCAAACAGCACGGCTCCCGGCAACCTGTCGGGGGCTCGGGGCCCGGGCAGGTTGGACAGGGGGCTCAAATCAGCCCCTCCAATGCAGCACGCAGATCAGGGTGAACAATCGTCGGGCGGTGTCGAAATCCAGATCGATCTTGCCGTCGAGCCGGGCGGTCAGGGTTTCCGAACCCTCATTGTGAACGCCGCGGCGGCCCATGTCGATCGCCTCGATCTTGCTCGGCGACGCCGTCTTGATCGCCTCGTAATAGCTTTCGCAGATCATGAAATAATCCTTCACGATCTTGCGGAACGGCGACAGCGACAGGATATGGGCGGCAACCGCATCGTCCTTCTCGTCGCGAATGTCGAAGACGAGGCGTTTTTCCACGATCGACAGCGACAATTTATACGGCCCGCCGGAATGTCCGACCGGAGAAAACGAATTCTCTTCGATCAGATCGTAAATGGCGATCGCGCGTTCATGTTCCACGTCCGGCGTCGCGCGGCCGATCGAGCCCGCGTCCAGGTCCACGGCAACCAGCCGGTTTTTCGACGGTTTTTTCGAAACGGCCTTCCCGGCATCATCGCCCGACATGTGTTCGCCCGCGTTTTCAGGCCGCGTCTTTCGGCCCGTTGGTCAATGGTTCGTGCGTATTGAAACCGACCGGGCATGGGCGTCAAGCCCTTCGGCCTCCGCCAGCCGGACGGCGGCCGGGGCAAGCTGTGCCAGATTGTCGGCATTGCACTTCAGGATCGAGGTGCGTTTCATGAAATCGAGCACCGAAAGACCGGACGAGAACCGCGCCGAGCGCGCCGTCGGCAGAACGTGGTTGGAGCCGCCGACATAGTCGCCGATCACTTCCGGCGTGTGCCGGCCGAGGAAGATCGCGCCGGCGTGACGGACATCGTCGACCATGGCGTCGCAATTGTCGAACGCCAGTTCCAGATGTTCCGGCGCAATCCGGTTGATCAGCGGCACGGCATCGCCGAGCGCGGCGACAAGGATGATCGCGCCATAGTCGCGCCAGCTCGCGCGCGCGGTCTCGGCCCGGTTCAAGGTGTTGAGATGGCGCTCCACGGCCGCTTCCACCGCGTCGGCCAGATCGGCCGAATCGGTGATCAGGATCGACTGCGCGGCCATGTCGTGCTCGGCCTGCGCCAGAAGGTCGGCCGCCAGCCAGTCCGGATCGTTGGCGCCATCGGCAACCACCAGCACTTCCGACGGACCGGCGATCATGTCGATGCCGACGGTGCCGAACACCTGGCGTTTGGCGGTCGCGACATAGGCATTTCCCGGGCCGACGATCTTGTCGACCGGCGCGATCGTTTCCGTACCGTAGGCGAGTGCGGCAATGGCCTGGGCGCCGCCGATCCGGTAGATTTCGTCGACGCCGGCGAGATGGGCCGCGGCAAGCACCAGGGGGTTCAGGTGATTGTCTGGCGTCGGCACGGTCATCACCAATCGGTCGACGCCGGCGACCTTGGCGGGAACCGCATTCATCAGCACCGAACTGGGATAGCTCGCCGTGCCGCCGGGCACATAAAGGCCGGCGGCCTCGACCGCGGTCCATTTCGAGCCGAGTTCGACGCCGATCGGATCGGTATAGCGGCTGTCTTCGGGGCGTTGGCGCTGATGGTGGGCATGGATGCGGTCGCGGGCAAGGACAAGGGCGTCGCGGGTATCGCCGTCGATCGCATCGAAGGCCTGGCGCGCGTCCTCGGCCGGGATCCGCAAACCGGACGCGGCCGGGTCAAACCGGTCGAAACGCCTGGTCAGTGCAACCAGGGCCTTGTCGCCATTGGCCCGAACGTCGTCGACAATGGCGCGCACGGCCCGGTCGACGTCAATCGCGTTTTCCCGTTTGGCGGCGAGAAGGGTGCGAAACGCGGCCTCGAAATCGGCCGCTCTTGCATCAAGCCGCAGGACCATGGTGTCGCTCCCGATCAATTTGCCAGGCACATGTCAATCGGCGCCGCCGGATTCGGCCCCCTCCACGTCGGACAGATCGTGTTCCGGCGTCGATTTGGTGGTCCAGCTTGCACTGAGGTCGGTCAGCTGCGCCTCGATACATTCCACGTCGAGGCGAATCGTGCCGCCACCGGAGAAGACAAGTTCCACACAGCCGGACGGATCCTCTTCAGGGTCGCCCGCCGGCGTGAACTGCAACGACAGCAGCGACAGCACGCCGTCCTTGGCGTCCTGGCGGATCTGGCTCGAGCGCGCCTTGGTCACCCGTTCGAAGTGCAGCGCAGCGCGCCGTCTTTCCTTGACCAGACCGGGAACCGAGCCGATCCCGAAAATTTTGCCGACCTTCTTTTTCTTTTCCCAGGTAAAGCGGTTTACCGTCGCCAGGAACCGCTGTTCGCCAGGCAGATATTTGAGGTCGCCGACGGTCAGAATCGCGTCCTGCAGATGCGCCGACAGCACATCAAGGTCATCTTTGTCCAAAGCGGCGAGCTTCAGCTGTTCCATCGTAGGATTGTCCGTGAAAACCGGTGGAGGCACCCGACTGTTCCAACGGAAACAGCGAAGCCCAATTTAAGACTGTTGTGATGTACACAAGTCGCCGCGCAAGGGCAAGCAGCCGGATTGTCGCGAATGGCCGGAAATTGCTCGTGAATTATGCGGGGATCCGCTCGATATCCGCGCCGCAGGCCGACAGTTTTTCCTCCAGGCGTTCAAATCCCCGGTCCAGGTGATAGACCCGGTTGACGATCGTGTCGCCTTCGGCAACCAGACCGGCAATCACCAGCGACACGGAGGCCCGCAGGTCGGTCGCCATCACCGGGGCGCCGGTCAGGCTTTCAACCCCGTCGACGAAGGCGCTCTGTCCGTCAAGCCGGATGCTGGCTCCAAGCCGGGTCAGTTCCTGGACATGCATGAACCGGTTTTCAAAGATCGTCTCGCGGATTTCAGACGTGCCCTTCGCCCGGGTCATCAGGGCCATGAACTGGGCCTGCAGGTCGGTCGGAAAGCCGGGAAACGGCTGGGTGTCGACGTCGACGGCGACCAGGTCGGCGCCGTTGCGCTGCACCCGAAGGCCGCGATTGGTTTCCGCAATCGTCACCCCGGCGCGGCGCATCACATCGATCGGTTCCGCCAGAAGGTCGCCGCGCGCGCCTTCCAGAAGCACGTCGCCGCCGGTCATGGCCACCGCCATCGCATAGGTTCCGGCCTCGATCCGGTCCGGCAGCACCGGATGGGTCGTGCCGTGCAACCGGTCGACACCTTCGATCACGATGGTCTCGGTGCCGGCGCCCCTGATCCGGGCGCCCATGGCGATCAGGCAATTGGCAAGATCGACCACCTCCGGTTCCTGTGCGGAATTTTCCAGGATGGTCGTTCCCCGCGCCAGCGTTGCCGCCATCATCAGCGTGTGGGTGGCGCCGACGGAAACCCGCGGACAGCGATAGCGCCCGCCGGTCAGGCCGTTTTTGGCCTCGGCAATGACATAACCGGCCTCGACCTCGATGGTCGCGCCGAGCGCTTCCATGCCGGCAATGAAGAAGTCGACGGGCCGGGTGCCGATGGCGCACCCGCCGGGCAGCGACACTTTGGCCTTGCCGAAGCGGGCGAGCAGCGGTCCGAACACCCAGAAACTGGCGCGCATTTTCGAAACCAGCTCATAGGAGGCGGTGGTCTGAACGATGTTGGCGGCGTTGAGCGTGATCGTCTGCCCGGTCATCGAATTCTGTCCGGCCTGGCGGCCGCGCAGGGTGAAATCGACGCCGAGGTCGGTCAACAGGTCGGTCAACTGGCGAACGTCGCGCAGCCGCGGCACATTCTCCAGAATCAGGTTTTCCTCAGTCAGGAGGCTGGCGATCATCAGGGGCAGGGCGGCGTTCTTGGCGCCGGAAACCGGGATCGTGCCCTTGAGCGGGCCATTGCCTGAAAGTCTGATTCTGTCCATCGTTCGCGTCCCGTGTGTCGCGCCGCCGCGCGGCCTGTCTGTAAGCGGCCCGTCCGAGCCATTTCGAAAGAGGTGCCGCAGCCTGGCTGTGAGACCGGCGAAACCCCGAGCCCGGGCAAATCGTCGAATTCAAATGCGGGCAAACCGGTACGGCGCCCAATTCGTTGGAAGTCGCAAGTCCGCGAAAGCGTCAGGTTTCGTCGGTTTGCTGATCCGGCTTCCGGGCGGCGCGCGCGCGGGTCTGCGCCTTGCGTTTTTTCAAGTTTTCGCGCAGGGCTTCGGCAAGCCGTTCTTCCCGGGTCGGTTGCGCATCCGGCCTGGCGGCCGGTTTGCCGTCCGTCCCGTCTGAAGTGTCCGGTTTTCCGTCTTTCGTCCCGCGCATCCGGCTGTGGTATCGCCGCGCTGCGGGGATGGCAAGCAAAGAGTCGAATCGCGGTTTATACGGGCTCGGGCAGCAACGGATTGAGAAGAGGCGGGGAAGGCAAAGCGGGCCGAGCGGGTATGACCGCAACGGTCCGCAGGGACGGGCAGGGCCGTCTGCGCATCGGCGGCGATTTTTCAGGCTTCCTTGATCCGGCAGGCAAACGGGCGCAAAAAACGCGGCAAGTCCGGTTGTTGGCCGGCCTTTGGTCAAAATCTTCAGCATGGGATGATTTCCCCCTTGCAAAGCCCGCAAAAATCAGGCTATTTCCGCCGCATCGCTGCCGTAGCTCAGGGGTAGAGCACTCCCTTGGTAAGGGAGAGGTCGAGAGTTCAATTCTCTCCGGCAGCACCATTCTTTATCTCATGGCCGCAGGCCTCCGATGGGGCGGGCTGACCGCCCGGGCGCCCGCTTGGACGCCTTGGTGCTGGTTCCAGGTTATCCCTCTCACCTGCACCATTTCCCACCGACGACTTCGACCTGAACTGGAGGGAACGGCCGCGCTCGCTGGTTTTGACACGATAACCTTTACCGAGCTAATTTATTGAAAATTACGCCATCCAAAATATACTGATTGCCTTGTTCAGTATTTTTGGATTTTTTCCTATGGCTCGGTCTCGAGGCGAAAATAGTCAAGCTGAAAAGGGTGATGCGAAACCTGACGAAGATTTGTCAAAGTCAGATTTGTCTGAAGCTTCCCCATTCGATGTCGCGACGGCCGACGACTATATCGTCGACATTTCAAAGAGCCTGCTCGTCCTGGTCAGTGCCCTGATCGGTCTGATTACCGTGGTGGCGGGGTTGGTTTACTGGAAAGGGTATGGCGGCTCCGTTCCGCTCTTTGTGTTTACCTGCGGCATCATTGGCGGTGTCATCAGCATTCAGCAACGATTGCCAAAGCTCGACGCCCGCACGTTGAAAATGATGGCGCATTCAAACTATTACCTCGTCCTGGCGCCGCTGGTCGGCGGGGTGCTGTCCCTGTTGCTGTACATGTTGTTCCTGTCCGGCCTGCTGTCGGGGGATCTGTTCCCGAATTTTGTCCCCGACACCGTCATGAGAGTTGTTCCGGGAAGCGATCCGGAAGTCATGGAACGGGTGATATCGGGAGAGCCCGGCATAGGCCGGATCTTCACCCAGGGCGGCGAAGGCTATGAGGATTACGGCAAACTGTTTTTCTGGAGTTTCGTCGCCGGCTATTCGGAAAAATTCATTCCCAACGTCATCGGCCGATTTGAAGGGGCGGCAACCGCGTCGGCCCCGGCCAAGCCCGCGAAACCGGAATAGCCTTTCTCGCGGTCCGCTGGTGGAAACCGTGACGCGACCTGTTCAGTCCGCCTGACGGACAGCCCGGATCTTTGCAATCGACGCCGGCGAGCGCCGAACGGGGTACCGCGGCGGCGCTCTGACTGGTGCCCGCCGACCGGTGATCAGCATCGCCCGATCTTGCCGGCCGATGTACAAAGGGGGCGAGTGCCCGTTCATAACGGTCTCTTCGCGTCCCCGGCGCAACCCTCCTGACAAAGGCTGACATTGCGAATACCTACCTGAGGATCGATGCCGTCTGCGATCATCGGCGTGATACCTTTCCTCAAACCGAGGCGGTCCTGGGCAATGTCGGGTCCAGCGCTGTTCCTTAAGCCGCGGATAAAGTATTGAAAAGCCGCCACTCCTGCACATCCTCCATGCACAAAAACATAAACCTCTATCCCTCCTTCCAGTTTTTCAGAAATCTCCTGTTCTGGCAGGCGGTGTGGTTCCTCTATTTCGAGAGCGTGCTGACGGCGGCCGAGGCCATTCTCCTGGCCGCGATTTTCGACCTGAGCACCGTCATACTGGAAGTTCCGTCGGGATATTTCTCCGATTATCTCGGTCGGCGCCTGACCCTGATCATTGGCATGGTCGCCAGCGCCGCCGGATGTCTCCTGTTGTTCGGGTCTTCCAGCTTCATCGTGTTCGCGGTGGCGCAGGTGCTGCTCGGCGCCGGCGGCGCCTTCATCTCCGGCACGGACACGGCGCTTTTGTACGATTCGCTGGCCGAAGAGGGGCGGCAGGACGAGATCGCCGCCCAGGAAGTGCGGGCCTGGCGCTATTCCTACATGGCGCTGGCAATTTCCGCGGTCGCCGGCGGCTTCCTGTCGACCGAAACGTTCAAGCCGGCTTATCTCGGAACCGCGATCGCGCTTCTGGCCGGGCTCGCGATCGTGATCCTGTTTCGCGAACCGTCACGTCCCGAGGCACATGCGGCGGCCGATCCCTGGCGCCAGATGGGGACTGTCCTGTCGCGTGTCCGCAACGGCGCCCTGTTCTGGATCTTCGTCTATGCCGTCGGCGCCTATGTCCTGAGCCACGTCCCGTTCGTGTTCGCGCAGCCCTATCTGCAGGAAACGCTGGTCAAGGTCGGTCATGGCGCCGACACACCGATCGTGTCGGGTTTGATTACCGCCGCCATGATGATTGTCTCCGTCATTGCCGGCGCGTTCCTGCTGCGCTTGAGAAAACGCATTGGAACCATCGGGAATCTGCTTCTGGCCATGGGCATGCAGGTCGCCCTGATACTGGCCCTGGCGTTTGTGGTTCATCCCGCGGCCATTTTCCTGCTGGTGGTGCGCATGGTACCCGACGCCCTGTCCAGGCCGCTGCTCCTGGAGATCGTTCATCCGCGGATCGAAAGCGGTTACCGCGCCACCTACCTGTCGTTTCAGAACCTGTGCGGCAAGCTCGCCTTCAGCGGCACCCTGTTTCTGTCCGCCTGGTTCACGGCCGGATCCCAATCCTCCGATAAAGCCATGTTAACGACGATTCTGCCCTGGTATGGCGGCCTCGGGATTGTCCTGGCACTTGTACTGGCCGTCACGGCCAAAAGCAGCCTGCGGAACACGCGGTGACCCTTTCCGTTTTGCGAGGACAGCACGCGTCTTCCGATTGACCGGCGCCCAACGCATGTCGCGTTTGATCTGCCTCAGTTCAAATGAAAACGATTTGCGCAACGACAGGTCTGCAGCCTGTTGCGTGAATCCGATTTCACGCGACACGCTGCAGGTTTGCGCGGCGCGTTCACAATCGCCTCGGGCCGATCGAAAAAAAAAGCCCCGATCGGGATCGGGGCTTGCCGTCGCTTCAAAGTGAGGAGGGCGAAGCTGGCTGGAGTTGTGAGCTTAGCTGGACGGGCCGACGGGGCTGCCCACCCGTCCAGGCTGCAATCGCAAAGGGGTACTTTGAAAATGCAGTGACACCATAATGCTCGAACTCGCGTGATTTGAAAATCAATAAATTTGGTATGTTTTGATCGGAATTTCCGATCAAAAGGGCATTCGCGGATCCGTTGATGGTCTGGACGATTGCGACAGGCCGGAGGCGCAAGACGGGCGTTCTCTGCTTTGGATCCTTGTATGATCGCTGCAGATGAAGGCCTCGACAGTCTCGATCGAAGCGTTCAACGCGGTTCAACGGCCACAAAACGATCTCGAATCCGCGTCATGAATTTGACGATTGGCCAAGGTCTGCTACGCCTCGGTGGTGGCCGCATCGAAGCCTCTTTCAAGATAGCGGGAAAATACAAACAAATCGGAAACTCATGGAACTTCTGGTCCTGTTGATCGCGGAAATTGTCTCCGCCTTTGTCGTTCCCGTGTTTGTGGTCGTCTTTGAGATCATTTTCACAGCCATCTCTTTTGTCGCCTATCTGATTTTCGGGATAGGTCTCAAGAAACCGTCCCGCAAGGCGGCGCCGTCTAAGCCGAATGCACCGGCCTCGCCCGTCGTCATCAGGGCGGTCAAGGGTGGTTGCTGGCTGTTTGGCGGGATTTTTGCCGTCGGACTTGTTGCCGTGTTTTTCGTCAACACCCTGTTCTTCGCGCCCACGGTCGCGTGGATCGGCGGGTTTGTGACGGAGCGCAGCGGTATCCAGATCGCATTCGATGCTGTCGATGGAAACTTCTTTACCGGCCGGTTTCGGTTCGACGGGTTGAAAGTTGCGCGCCGCGATCCAGAAAAAACCGAATATGCGCTGACCGTCGACAAAGCCGACGTCGGGATCGAACTGCTCAGTCTTGTCGGAAACCCGAAACTGTCGCATCTGACGCTAACAGGTGTTGCCGGCGACATCTGGAGCAAGCGCCGGGCTTCCAGCGGCGCCGATGCGGCAGCGGACGGCGGAGGAAAGGACGCGGGGCACTTGCGGCCGCGCAGAGATTTCGAGATCAGGTCCCTGGATATTTCGAACGCCGATATCGCCCTGCACCGCGGTTCCGGCCGTCCAATCGGGGTCACCATCGAGACGCTGGAGAGCCCGTCGCTCAGAAGCCGCTATGCGATTTTCGATACGGCCTTTCGCACCAATCTTCGTGGCGCGATCGACGGGCACGAGATTTCGCTCGTCGCCCGAAGCGGCGACGGTCTGGAAAACACGTGGCGGCTTGCGGATTTTCCCGCCGACCTGCTTGGTGATTATGTGGACCGGCCGCCGGTGAACTGGTTCGACGAGGGCACGGTCGATGTCGCCGTGGAAAACCGGCTCGGCGTGGGCGACGGGTCGGACATTCATATGGATTGGCGCATCGTCCTGAAGGACATACAACTGATAGAACCGGGCGACGGGCCGCTCCTCGGACGCGCGACCCATGCTTCCATGGCCCGTTTCTTCAAGGCGCGCGACAAGGACGTCGATCTTCGTTTTCAGCTTGTCATGAAGGAAGAGCAGTTTGAAACCCGGTCCTCGCTCGATGCGGCAGGCCTCTGGAAGGCAGTGATGAAGGGTGCGGCAAAAACCGTGGCGGCGAAATCGGAAACCGGACTGGAACGGGCCAGGGACAAGGTCAAGGGGTCGATCGACAAGGCCAGGGACTTCTTCAAGCGGGAAAATTAATGCATGTCGCGTTTGATCTGCCACAGATCAAACGAAAACGATTTGCGCAACAAAAGGTCTGCAGCGTGTTGCGTGATCCGATTTCACGCGACACGCTGTAGAGCCGCAGCGCGGAGGGTATGCAACCGATCCAGGTCAACCGTTCAGACGAAGGCGCGCGTCAAATCGCGGGCCGGCAGCACCATTGGCTGCTGGCGTTGCCACAGGACGTTGCTGCTCATCCAGTTCCAGACGTCATTTGACGCCATCTCGTTCTGGGGTGCGGTGACGGCAGTATGGTCTACCTTGTGGTCTTGCAGGACATCATAGGCGATTGAACCAAGGGCAAGGACGCCGGGAACCGCCTGCGCTATCTGGCGAATGACCGGATTCTGTTCCGGCAGTTCCTCGATGACAAAACCCTTTTCATCGGTTTTTGTTTGCGGCAGTCCGCCGATGGCACCATGGGTCCCGAAGAAGGTCTTCATCAGCATACGCGTGGTCGACACGCTTGTCGTGGTCCCGCAATTGTCGAACCATTTGCGCGAATTGGCCTTGGGATCGCGCAAGGCGTGGTAGCAAACCTCGACGTTGCGCGGGATCGTCGTGTTGAACCGCTCCAGAGTCCGATCGACGGCGTCGAACAGATACATGGCGCGAACCGGAATGCCCTTTTCCTTCAACAGGTGCGCCAGATGGATCACGGCAGCGCCGCCGCGGCTGTAGCCGGTCAGGAAAATGTCGACATCGCCCGTCTGACAGGCTTTGAAGTCGAGAATCTCTGTCAGAAGTTCGCGAGCCTTGTTGTCCGTCTTCACGCCGTCCGCGGAAGGACCGCGCCGATGGAAACTTTTTTGAAATGAGTTGGATTTGCACAGTTTACTGACGTGACTCGACTGGAATTTTTCCTCATAGACTTGATCCGAGAACGGTCCGGTACCGTCAACGGCTGCCAAAATACTGATTGCCAAGTTAGCCCCCTGCAATTCGACCCCATGAATGCCTGGGCGAACGGGTGGTCGAGTGAGAGGGTTTCCTCACTGAACGCTTGGGTCCAGATTGCGCGCACCCGGTTCGCAAAAGCATCGATGTTCGCCATCATAACCCCTGGAATCTGTTTGCGCCAACCCAGGATGACTTGGTTTTGTCCTGGCACGTCGACGTTCCGTTTGCGGGGTCGCTGTGGTCTGATTGGTTGGCGTAGCGGGCGACCAGGAACAGACCGGATGACCCGGAATTTAACGCTTTGTTGACCAAGTTCGCACGATCTCAGATGGCGTGGCGGTAAGAACCACCGAATGGCTCGCAAATTGCAGCTGCCGCGCTATCAGACATTTCTGTACCACAAGGACACCTGCCCGTGTCGATCGCCGACCAATCCGTTGTAACCCCGGCAAAATCCTCCGGATCCGGCATCCAGCGCCTGGCGCTGGTTGCATTGATCATGGTGTTGCTGTTCGTCACCCAGTCGTTCAACGCTTTTTTTGCCGAGTCGACCGACGACGGCCTGCTGAAGACCGCTTCGGTCCGGTCCAGCCCGGTTTACATGAGTTTTGTGCTGCTGCAACTGGGTCTGGTGTCCATGCTGTTTCTGCACCACGTGTTTTTCAAACCGATCAGCATGCGGCTCCTCGTCGGGCTGGCGATCGGTCTGTTTGCACTGTCTTCGATGTTCTGGTCGGTCGATGCCAAGACGACGGCCGTTCCTGCGGCGATCTTCTGCTATGTGATCCTCGCGGCCTACGTGGCGGCGGTCTATTTCGATCCGTCCGCCTTTGTCCGCATCTTCTTCTGGACGGCGGCCTTCATTATCGCGGCGTCCTACGTCTTGTATTTCACCGCACCGTCCTATGTCATCGAACTGCGCGACGAGGGGGGCTGGCTCAGCAACGATCAGTTTCGCGGCATCATGGTCTCCAAGAACCGGGCAGGCATGGTGTTCGCATCGGCGGTGATGCTGGCTCTGTTGGCGGCGCCGGGGCGTATCGGGCCCGTCTGGCGCGGCCTCATCGTCTTGCTGGGGCTGCTCGGCGTCGTCCTGTCGAACGCCGCCACCGCCCTGGTGGTTCTGGTTCTGATCCTGGCCCTCGGCTTCTGGATGCGCTACGTGCGTTTGCTGCGGATCCAGATCGCCTTTACGTTCACGATCGTGCTGCTGGTTCTGGTTTTGGCGCTGCCGTTCATCGATTTCAAGGAGTTGCAGATCTTTGAATTGTTCGGACGCGACGGATCGCTCACCGGACGCGACCAGCTCTGGGCCCTGGCCATCGAATACGGGGCGAAGAGGCCGGCATTCGGATATGGATATTACGGTTTCTTCAGCGCGGTTCCCTATTCGCCCGTCTATTCGTTCTGGGACAATTTCCGCTGGTTTATCACGGACTCCTTCCACAATTCCGCGGCCGATGTCTATATCTCGCTGGGCCTGAGCGGGGTTGCGATGATGTGCGTGGTTTGTTGCGGCGCGGCGACCCTGATCTTCAACCGGACGATCGATGAATCGGCGCGCACGGTCATCCTGCTGCTGGTGCATGTCGCCCTGATCGATTCCATGACCAATTTTTCGATCTTCTTTCACAACAGCCTGCCGACATTCATCGTGTTTTATGCGTTCTTTGCCGCGGGGATAAAATATTCCGGAGATCCGGTGTCACCGCTGGCGCGCCGGGCACGTGGCAAGGCATAGAGTGCGCTTTTCCACCGGACCGCGTTCTGGGCCGGAACCCCAGTGACGGGTGTCCGTTCATGATGTCGCGAGACGCGGTGTTCCTGACCTTTAACTGGTGGGCGATGGGTAAACCGTGGCGAATGTGAGAGGGCTGCTGTGGGTCGGCCAACGTCTGGCCGACGGAACGCTGCCGGCACCGATTGGCATCGTTCAGGACTGCAACACATAACATTGCTCATTCTCTTCCACCTTCTCCCGAGGCGCATCAAACAACGGGTGTTCCCGTGTTTGACCTTTTGAGTGTCCATATCGGGAACACCCGATTTGGATGCGAAGCGGAGCCTCGAAGACTCATCCTGAGGCGCGAAGCGAAGCGAAGCCTCGAAGGACGGATGGCGCGCACTGGATCGTCCTTCGAGGGCCGGTATACCGGCCGCCTCAGGATGAGGACGGTTGGGTTTCATTCCCTCAATGTCAATTGGAGAAGACCGGCAGACGCATCCCGGTTCAGCTCCCGTTGTGAGGTGTGACAACTCCTCGAACTCGGGCGCAAGCTAACTGTCCAAAGCCCCTGGATCGAATGCGATGGGCAATAGGGCCCGTACGGGATTGACCGGGTATTGCGGTGCACTCAGCGCCGGAAGCCCGGGTCTGCGCTCACACCGGGACCCGGAATGGGGCCACAAATCAGTGTGAAACGTCCTTATGCTTTAACGTGTGGGCTTGATGCTTCAGGGGACGTGTCGGACGGATAGTCAGCGCGCCCCTGAACATCGATCCGTCAGCCGATGCTTGTGGGCGGCACCTGATCAGATTGGGTTTTGAAAGAAACCGGTCGAGCCCGGTCTCTATTCCTCAGGCCTCGGGAACAGGACGGTACACGGGCAGGGCATGGTCGGTGAGGTCCGTCACTGCAACCGACCGGAGGAAAGCGCACCGGGTTTCCTAACCCGGCATCTCCACCCGTTGTCGCGTCGGACGGGCTCTGTTCTTGGGCCAGGGCAACAAGGGTGCCGTCGCCCCTGATTGTGTCGGCCATTTCACCCGATCGGCGGCCTGCGGGACGATAAAGGGCTTGCTGTCCGCCATGAGGATCGAGAAGTAACCGCGAACCAGAGCCACCATGATGCCTGCCGCGACCCCTATGACGAGTGCCGCAACCAGGATCAGGATGGAGGACGGGCCGGAGGGGCGCAGGGGCGGAACGGCGTTGGAAATGATCCGTGCCTGGTTTGTGTCGACACCCTGCTGTTCACCCAGTTCACGCGCCCTGAGAAGGAACGATTCGTATATGGCGCGCTTGGTGTCGGCGTCTCGCGTCAGTTCGCGCAGCCGGACACGGGCATCGTTGGTGACGAAAGTGGATTGTTTGATCGTGTCGAGACGCCGCTCGATCTGGCGCTGCTCGGCAAGTGCGCGTTCGACGTCCGCGCGGGCGCGGCCGATAATACGCGAAAGCTCCTGCTTGATCTGCTGGGTCACCACCGTCACCTGGGCGTCGGCCGCGGTCATGGACGGATGCGATGGCAACAGTTCTGCCGACAGTACGGACCGCTGTTGCAGCGCGGCGGCCAGGCGAATGCGCAAGCCCGATATCGTGGACGACGACAGAGCCTCGGGAATGTTGTTGAGATCGCCGGCACTCAGCTGGGCCGCTTCGATCTGCTCCAGATTCGAACGCGCCAGCGAAGTCCGGGCTTCGGCTTCAACCAGGAGACGGTTGAGCTGTTCAAGCTCCTGTTCATTGACCTTGCTGCCATTGGTCTCAAGGATGTTGTTGCGGGACTTGTAAAGTTCCACGGCGCTTTCGGCCTCGGCCAGTTCCGTCCGCAATTCGTTCAGCCTCGCCGTCAGGGTGCCGGACGCACGCTGGGCCAGTCCGGACCGGGCTTCGACTTCGGATTCGATATAGGTCTGGGCAATGACGTTGGCCAGCCGCGCGGACTTGTCCGCGTCCTTGGTCTTGACGTAGAGGTCGATAATGTAGCTGCGTTGCGGGCGCGATGTGTCGACGGCCTTCTGAAGGTTGAAGAACGCCTTGATGGTCGGGTCCGACGGCGGCCGTTTTTCTGCAAACAGACCTTTGACCGCGCCGATCGCGGAGGAAATGATGTTGCTGTTGCCGCCGATGAACTCCTTGTCTTCGGTCAGGTTTTCAGACGCGACAACCTGCTTCAGCACACTTTCCGACGTCAGCACGCGCATATGGCTTTCCACCATCGCGGCGCCGCCGTCGCTGGATTCCGTACGCCGCAGGACGTCGCCGTCCAGCACCTGTATCCCCAGCGGATCGAGCAGGATCCGGGTGCTGGCGACATAGGGTCGTTCGCGCGTAACCACATAGGCAAGCGCCGCGGCGACAAACAGGGCGGCGACAAGGGCGACCAGATTGCGATGCACGATAACCAGACCGATGACGTCGCGCAGGGTCAGCTCCGCGTCCTGCGGGGCGCGGCCGAGATTTTGTGCGGCTTCGAAGCCGGCGGGCTTTTGCGTCTGTTGTGTCCGTTCGGTTGCCGGATCCGGCCGCCGGCCGGCCGGCGAATGCGCCGGTGCGCGGGGCGCCGGGCTTTGCGCACCCGCGTTGGCGGTGTTCTTCCTGTAACCAAGGCGTGGGCGAGCGGCAGGTTGATCCTGTTTTGCAGCCCGCGCCGCCTTTTCGTTGCGTCCGATCCGTTCAGCGCGTTTCGCCTGCTCGGCCCGTTCGGCCCGCCAGGTCTGCTCCGTTCGCCTGGCCTGCTCGGCGCGCCGGGCCTGTTCTTTTTGTCTCGCCTGTTCGTTTCGCGCGGCCCATTCGGCCCGCGTGATTCGTTCGGATCGACCGGAAGCCGCGGCTCCGTCCCTGCGGGCCTGACGCTCCGACGGACCCTTGAGCAGCCGCGGGCCGCGACGGCCCCCGGTCTCTTCCGGGCGTTGGTCCGGCAAACGCTTCATGCGAAGTTCTCGCTGTCTTTCGGTTTCGTTCCGGTATCGCCGAACAGCGCCGGCCGGATCATCTGGGCGACGAACAGGGCGACGTAGAGAGGGTTCAGGCACAGATAGCGGCGCCACAGGCGGCGGGGTTCTTGAGTTAGACGAAAAAGCCATTCCAATCCTCGCTCCTGCATCCAGTCCGGAGCCTGTTTCAACAGGCCGGCGTGAAAATCGAACGCGGCGCC
>Ga0207422_1001797_pt1 | contig 36121 bp, 21 predicted proteins | sample MarCyaLeptolynsp_FD_187757 | JGI IMG/M metagenome (GOLD analysis project Ga0207422, IMG submission 187757) | Marine cyanobacterial communities from Panama - species 1 Leptolyngbya sp. (SPAdes) | ecosystem: Environmental > Aquatic > Marine > Unclassified | place: Panama: Panama City | collected... | reverse complement strand
TTTCCCTTTACATCAAAAATAATTCAATAGTTAAATATAATTTGGACTAGATTTCAGGAGAGGTTATCACACCTCTCCTGTTCTATTTGTACTAATTTCAATGGCAATACTCATGCTACTGAGAATATAGACTTTGTATAACACTACGAAGTGTCTACCTGACAATAAACTTATGAGTAAGAGTACCATGCTCGGTATTAACAACTAACAAATAAAACCCGGTAGTAGAGGGTTTGTTAATATGGTTATCCCGGGATGTGTTTAGAGTCCGACCAGTCAGATCAATTATACTAAGTAAAGTACTCTGGGCTGAATTAGCCACTTTAAAATAGTCACCCATATCTTTAACCAAATCTGGATTAATCTCACGGATAGAAGCCGGGCCAACCATGAAATCTGCTATTGATCTAATAGTAGAAACATCAAGTTGCATAGAGGGAGAGATTGTCATTGCATTATTCATCCCCTCAACTTCAAGGAATGTAGGAGGATCAGTTTCAAATATCAATTCACTGTTAAGTCTGTCTATTGATTCCTCATCAACTGTCTTGTCATCTGTACCATAGATGATCATCATTTGACCAGCCCATTCATTAATTCTTCCAATTTTTAACTCGGATATCTTCATTCGAGAATCCCAATATAAAGGGTATTGTCCTTCAAGTGCATTACCCTCAAATTCGGATAAAGGTCCCTCAGTTATCAGACCTTTATAGACCGAGTCAAGCGTTTCAAGCATCAGATTCCTGATAATAAGTCCAGTTGGTCCATTGTTCTGACAATCATCCCAATATGTATAAATAGTATTACCAACTACAGTATCAGCCCTTTCAGCGTGAGGGGCAATTGCGATAAAAGTTTTTGGGTCTAGCTCTGATAGAAAAAGAGAAGCAATATCAAAACCCATATTATGGGAAATTATATGAACATTTTTAGCTTCAACTCCACTTTCAGAGATAGCCTTATCGATACCTGCATTTAAATCTTGAACATAGTGTACATATGATAGTTCAGACATATCAAGTTCGTTACCAAAACTAATAAGTCGATTATCATGTCGGAAAACATGTAAACCGCGGCTGACTAAATATTCAGCAAGTTGGGCATAAGGCTTTATTTCTCCTGTCATTTCATCGGGATAAAAGCAAGCCCCAAAGCCTTCGATAGGTAGTGTAAGAGTATTGTCGCGATCGGTTTCATCACCAATTATAATAACAAGATCACAGTCATCGCAATTCTCAGGTGAGCTTAATGTTCCAGTTAAAGTCCGAAGATCTACAGGTGAGGTGAATGATATTTCTGTGTCTGTAGAGAAAGCTAGGTTATTAATCAAAACCAGTGTTAAAAATAGACTTAGATTTTTCATATCAATTAGGAAGTATTAGTTATAGGTTGGCTTTTAGTCTCTTAACTATTTTCAATATAATCTGTTCGTATGACAATTTACCAAAATCATCAGGGATAAGAGGTATATAGGCAAGTCTGACATTATTTTTAGCCGCCAGCAGTCTCATTTCTGATGTGTACTTTATACCGACAAATACCATTACACTGATATCGTTGTTCCGTAAATCTTCCAGATATTTCTCGAATAAATCCATGAAACGAATTTTATCTTCCATATTTAGAGTGGATGGATCTGTTGATGTTAGTAATTCTCGCGATATTTGTAGTAGCGAATCAGAATCTAGCCATTCACTGAAGCTAGTACTTTTTCTTAACTCATATTCCCGCGAAAAGTTATCAAGAAATTTATCGTATTCGGCAAATTTGGTTTTATTTACAGCTGACAAATGTTTCTTTATCTGTTTTTCTAATATATCTAACCTATCCTTCCATATAGTAAGGGAATTACGGTCAATTTCTATGTCAGATGTGCTTTGTTCTAAAGTATCTGATAAACTTTTTAGCGAATGATATAGTTGCAACGGAGATGTCCAGATATTCTGAGTGCTCCTTGCTGCAAAAGCAGTCACGTTTAGTTTAATTGAAGAAGGAAAATTATCTATCCAATGTAAATCTTCAGAAGTATATAATAAAATGGTATTGCTTCCACCTAAGCTTACTTCATGTTCATTTGGGATATAAACTGTCTGGCCATCTTTATTGAGCACTGTGTAACTATAATCGTATCCAAATAGATTTACAAATGCTTTTTCTAGCATAGGGTGACTATAGATAATCTCTTTTGCACTAATATCAGAATATAAGGACAGTATAGCCATTGTAATGACCATTAAGCTCTTCAGAAAGAGTTTACAATAACTATTTCTCTCTTTAGGTATCAATTTTATACCCCCTATAAATCCTGAAAATCCAAACCAATGTGATTTCACTGTATAATCTTATGAATATGGTATGGTTTCTGATAGTAACGAGATGCATGAAGTCTGAACTTTGAGGTAGGTACAATGTACATGCTTTTATATAAAAATATGAAAAAAGGTAAAAAGAAGAGATCATGGTCGATTAGCTGGAATAATCTCTTGCCAGGTGCCACAAAGAAAATAGTTCCTACAGTGGTAATGGCGGCCATCATTAGTTTCTTGCTGCCAAATGAAATTTCAGGACAGATATATCAATCTAGTCCGGCAAATTGGATGTATCCGGCGGGTAATGCGGCTGCTGTTAGAAAAGTTGAATATCCTTCAGCTTCACAGGCCGTTGATTCCATGATTATAAAATGGTCCACTAAAGCTATAGCTGGTGATGTAACACCACTTATAGGCAATATCATCAATAATCCTAGGCTATTTGACGATTTCCCTTTCGCACCAAACGAAATGGTAGCAGCTGTCAATAACAAAATTGTAATTGTAGATGGTGGTGGTAGAGTCAGAGCAAGTCAGATTGACGGGGATTTTGTCGATAGGGTATCGGTACTAATTGATACCTTACAGCCCGGACTTACTGATGATACTCGAAATCCTTTAGTAATGGGTTTAGAAACAATTGAGAGTATATCAAACGATTCATTAGCCTATTCCTATCTAGTTGGCTATGATCATGTAGATAGCATAGCCAAAATAGTACAGAGAATGGCAATTGATATGCGGCAATATGCACCAAATGTTCATGCCAGTATCAAACCTGTCTTCGGTAGGCAGAATGGAGGTAATATCTCTATATATGCTACCGTAAATAGTAATGTGCCTAATGTAGATGCTGCTTCATCAGGTGGAATTTTGCCGGAAGCAATTTATCTAAGAGGATTTACTCAGTTCGATGCTAGCAGAGCGTTCGACAATTATCCATTTTCTGATATAGGTGATGATTTCTCTAATCGTGGAGAGTTCTTGCCTCAGGTAAATAAGGGATATACTTCGGTGGCAACAGTGAACGGTGATATAGTAGCATTATTACCTTCATACCCTACACCTGGGTTTGACTTCCAATTGAATAACAACCTTACAAATTTTACTGTAGGAGAAATACCAAGTCTGATGGGTTTTAATCTGTCAGGTAGTGGTATAAATACTGGAGGGCTGGGAGTAGATGGAATTTTTGTCAACGGACTTTATAGCTCTGGTAATAGACCAACTATGGTCAATTATTGGGTAAGACTTTATAATCCGACTACTAGCCAGTTTGATGATTTGATACTAATGGCTGAAGAGTATTCGGGGCTTAATGGCTCAGAAGGCACTGCAAGATTACAAATCTTTGATAGTGAAGGTCGGGATATTGCTACAGGTAATTCATCAAATTCCCTTGGGCCCCCAGTCATCGGAGGTCAGAACCATGGTTGGTCTGTAGCATCAGGTAATATTGACGGTATCTCTGCAAATGATCAATTACCTTTTTTCCCAAATAATCCAGGTGATGAAATCATAGTCACTCAATCTACAAAAGATGCAGTATTCCCTGGTAATAAGCTGATGGTCTTGAAGTATATAGCTTTGGAGGATGTACCTAAACCCTCACCTCCTAATAGTTCTCTGTTTACATTCGATACTATATTTACCCAGAGAATTAGCGGCTGGGTTGCTGCAGTAAATGATTTAGATGGTGCTCCTGATGGCAAAGATGAGATATTATTGGCTGATAATTCCAGGATTATGGTAATACGGGCTAGAGACTATAGTAATCTTGATTTCAGGTTGGGGCATAGATTTGATACACTCATGGTTAGAGATTTTGGAGGAGAAACTGTATCATCGGCTTCCATTGCCGATATGGATGGGGATGGGAAAAATGATATAGTTGTTACAACTTTCGAAAAGACTTATGTTATCGGGGCTCCACTTAGCTCTGTACTTAGTTTTATTTCCCCGGGTGTTGATGGTCTGTCTGTATGTGTTGGAGATACTTTGGACATTGAGTGGAGAAACATTTTACAAACTTCTGAGACACTTGATCTAGCATTTATAGAGATTGACTCTGGATCAATTCCTATAGATACAATTTCCTTAAGAAAGGGGCTTGATAATCCCGATGAAAATGTAAGCTATAAATACCTTATCGATACAGTTATATCGGGTAAAGATGGCTATTTTATTCTATTATCTCCCGAAGCTCCTGAAAAAGTAAATGCAATTTCTTCTTTGATATCCATTCAGGCTTCTGGTTCTACTTTTAGTTTATCACCTCCGACAGAGAGCGGTACTGAAGGGCCATTTTATCGTGTTGGAGATGTAGTAACCATTACATCGGATGCGCTATGCATTGATTCGCTTGGTGCTGAATATAGTGTTGACGGAACAAATTGGCTGCAAATAGGTTTGGAGCCTGTGCCTGAAGGATCTGACAGCCATACTTATATGGTAGAATTACCATGTATTGATGTATTCGACCTATCGGCATCTACCATGCAGGAAAGTATTGAGTTAAGAGCTGTTAGTACCAGAGGTGGATATTATTTTACCAGCCCATCACAAAATATATTGATACAGCCCAAGCGAGCTCCTATCATGGTTGATACTGCTCTGTCAGCCTGTCCTTCGAAAGAAATCTATTGGGAAGAAGATGGCTTCCGTAATGTTTTAGATTCAGTTTATATAGCTGTTTCACTTGATGGAGGTACTTCTTTTCAGGCTGTTGGTCAGGCCCAGGTTTTGGATAAGAAATTTGTTTGGCATGTTCCTTTAGATGTACCAAACAGTTTACCACTCCGACTAGTTTCATATGATGGATGTATAGCTACGGATACTATTTTAGGTAACTCAACACCTACATATATTGATATCGTTGCCCCTAATCCATTTAATCCGTATGAGACTCAAGCAAGTATTATTTATTCAGTACCCGAAGCTACTTTTGTAGATGTTGAGATTTATGATCAGAATGATCGTCTAGTAGCTAGACCCGCGGTAGGTGTTTCTAGAACAGAGGGGATAGCTTATTGTGAGAAATGGGATGGTCTAACATTCGAGGGTAATTTGGTTAAGAATGGTTTGTACTATATAAAGTTAACTATGGACATTGGTATTACTGAAATTTATCCTATATTTATACATAAATGAACAAATCACAATGAAAAAAACGGTAGTTATTAGATAGTGAAGCTCTTAATAATCGAAGACGAGCATAAGCTCGTCAAGCTACTAAAAAAAGGATTTGAGAGAGAAGGTTACGAAGTAGATTTAGCGTACGATGGGCTTCAAGGATTGAACAAGGCACTTACCGGACAGCATGATGTTGTAATACTGGATTTGATGTTGCCGGGGCTGGATGGATTCAGCATATTGGATAAAATTACTACAACCAATAAATCCTTAGCGGTGGTATTACTTACCGCAAGAAACGAACTGGAAGACCGGGTTAATGGACTTGATCTTGGTGCTGATGACTTTATTGCCAAACCTTTTGAATTCGATGAGTTGGCAGCTAGGGTTAGGGCAGTTATGAGGCGTAAGACACCTGTTGATAGTACGAAAATCTTTGTCGGTGATATCATGCTTGATACTGTTGCTCATGCAGCTCAAAGAGATCAGCAGACTATAGCACTGACTGGTAAAGAGTATGAGTTGCTAGAGATTCTTATGCGCAATCAAGGTAAGATTATGACTCGAAATGAGATTGCTGAGAATATTTGGGGTGAAAATTCTTCCAATAGTTCTAATATTATTGATGTATATGTCAAGCGTCTTCGGTCGAAGCTGAAATTGGACGAAAGTGGTCCTGAATTACAATCTATCCGTGGAATCGGGTATAGATTTGTTGATAGTTCTGCCGAGGAAATGCATGCCTCTAAAATGCAGCTGAGTTGATGATAGGGAGATATTTGCGATGAAAAAGATTCTTATTATTTTATTTTTAGCATTTATTTCACCGTTTTCAAACTCGTTAGCCGATCCCAATTTAGCTAATGAAGATACATCTGATCTGCCTGATATGACAGGCATGAGGGTTTTCTATATGGTTATGCTGAATAGAGGCTCTAAGCGTGATCATCCCCAAGAAGAGGTCATGCAAATACAACGAGATCACTTAGCAAATATTACACGGTTGGCCAAAGAAGGATATATAGTGATGGCTGGCCCAATGATGGAAGATGGAGATCTCAGAGGGATTTTCATTTTTGATGCTGAGAATAAGGAAATTGTTGACAGCTTATGTAAAACAGATCCGGCAATTGCTGCTGGTCGGTTGGATTATGTAATCCACTCATGGTTTACTAAAGAAGGTGTCTGCCTGCCAGAAATTGAATGAATCTTTACTTCTTGAAAGATTAGTAACAAATTTAGCATTACGCATTATAAAAAACCTCGCCTTTAAAAAGCGAGGTTTTTTATAATAATACAGCAGAGCAAAATATAATTCTATTTCTTTATCACATCAGCATATCGGAATTTACTACCACAAGTGACTTTGATAGTATAAAACCCTTCTACCAAACTTGTGATATCCAGGCTTATATTTTTATTCAGACTACGACCTAAGACTTCTTGACGGGTAAGTACTTTTCTGCCTTGCAAATCAAACAATTCAATCAATGCACTTGTTTCAGAACTAATGAATTCTATCTTTAATTCATCACTGGCAGGATTCGGAAATACTCGTAAACCTTCATCGATAATCTGATCAGAAACAGTTAGTGGATAATCAACTGTGAAATTAAAGTGAATATTATCTCCAAAATCACTTTCAAAACTTTTTATTGTTTTGAAGTCCATTCCTCTAAACTGAGCAAAACCACCTCCATCATTGTTTGCCCACCATTCCAAGCCATCTTGGTCAGTATCTATTACATTGAATGTATAGCATCCTCTGGAGAGCCTTATAGTATCAGTATAAAGTGTAGTAGCATTCAAATTATTCCTTTCGAAGATGATATTGCCACTATCATCAACTATATTATAGCTATTTTCATGCGGAGCGTTGTTCGACATAAATCTAAGCATAAACTCAGAAGGTATTACTTCAGGAATTGTAAATGGTGAGCTATATCGATCATTTACAGTATAGTTATCAGTTCCTCCATTGGGCGAAGTAATTTCAACATGGAAGATATTACCTTTAGGTTTTGCTCCTTTCCATAAATCCTGCGTAGAAGATAGTATAACAGTCTCACTTTCCATGAAAGATAGCGAACCTGTCCAATCTAATGTCATTGGTGTTTCGGAATTATTTATCCAGTATTTAATAGTAGCTGAAGTTAGCTCTGTACTACCAGTATTTTGAATAGTGATAACCGGCTCGTGACATATAGAGTTGAAGCGTGAAAACTCAACTCTGTTCGAAGGCTCTCTAACCTCTAATATTCTAGCATCAAGTTCATGACTAGGCGCTCCATAAGTAACAAGTTGGTGATTAACAAGGTAATTTGAGGAGCCTGACGCTACATCTACGTCATAGTCAATGTTTACAGTTCCTCCTGGACTTACGTATGGTGTGATGTCACTAAATTCTATATCGGAAGGAGCACCTGGACACCAACCAGCTCTATCATAGACCCAGGTTCCGCCTTGGGGATATATTGGATTATCAGAACATTCAGTCCAGACTAACCAAGAAAACTCTCTTTGACCGCCATTGATGTTCAAATGGTGATTACGAGGAATAAACTCTCCTTCCTGACCATGTCCCGTAATTGTAGATCTGATTACAAACTGTCTCCCATCCGGGTTCAGATTGTAATCCCTCGGAGGAAAGAATCTGTCACTATTTATTGACTGGTATCCTCTTCTTTCATTTCTCCACATCTGCTGTATATCAATCACTTCTCTTGGTGGAGTACCAACAATGAAATGAAATCTAATGTCCATGTCTTCCATCCATTGTCCACCTTTTTCAATTGTCATCCTTTTAGTGTCTTTGAAAATGGGTAGAAAATCTGTGACATCGAATGTCCAAGTTTTACCTTCTGGCCCCAGATCTAGGCGAACACCATAAGGGGTAACAAAAGACATGATCTCATACTTTGCGGGCCATCTCTGATAGTATTCCATTTCTTGAATATCTAAAACACCGTCAGGAGTAATTTCAGATTGCTCTAATACAGTACCAGTTGCATCTTCGATAGTTAGAACTGGTAATGCACTCCAGACTTTTGATGTAGAGATATGTTCTACTTCATCATGCTCAAAAGTACCATTACCTTCAGAAATTTGATAGCCTCTTACGATACTCGGAAGACGTGGAAAATCATCATAAGCATTGATTGAAGTTACAGCTTTTTCATATTCACCATTAAAAAGAGAGAGGGATGGCCTGGTTGTTATATTCGCGAATGATTTGTCAATTTGTTTACCTCGATAATGAAATTGAACAAGGTTATCGTTGGGGGTACCATTTGCCAGGTTGGGAGATGAGTCAGTTATTATCCCTTCATCAATTGAGTCAAATGTATAGTAAACTAATAGATTCTGGTAGGAAGGATGAGAATTTGTTACAGGTGTTTTCATCCATTCCTTAATCTCATTTCCAGTTAAAGCCTTATTCCAAATTCTAATTTCATCAAGCGCACCTTTGAAGTTGTTATTGCCCGATAGATTTGTACCAATTACAAAGCGATTGATATCAATGGGCCTTTGTTTATCTGTTGCGGTAGCCCATAAGTTTCCATTAAGATATATTTCCATGCTACCTGAAATAGCATTTTTTGTAAATGCCCAATGGTTCCACCTGCCCCTGATTTGTAGGGTAGTAGCTTCCTTATCCAGTCTGTCAAAACCCGAATCATCACCACCACAATCCCAATATATACGATTGTTACTCCAAGGCAGATGAATGTTTATATCCCTTTCTTCATTTGCTCCCTCAGCATACATTACTGAAGTATTTCTAGGTAGCAGGGAATCATTACCGAAAGCCCAGAATGAGATTGTGATCTCATCATTAATCGAAGCCAGTTTTTCAGCAGGGATTTCAATTTGTCCTTCAGCAGTAAATTCTGCATAACTGTTATTGAAGTTAGTAATTGACATTGATTCATCAGTTGTCATACCACTAAGTGTAATACCGTCAGTACCTTTTGTGTTTGTATAAGTTATTTCGACTAAAAGATTATCATTACCATCCCAATCAAATTCCCTATGGAAATAGAGTTTATTCGTACCCTGAGAAAAAACAGTATTTTTAAAGTAAACTTCCCTTGTGGTTAAAGGCATAGTGGTACCTTGATCAATTACCTCAGCTTTAGTTTCAGCAATTCTAACGCGAAGGAAATCAAGATTACCTTCGTTGATTGCGTCAAGCTCTAAAGCGCTTATTAAGCCTCCCTCTAAGCCTGATTGAGATAACTCATCAGCAGTCACTAGAAATATGGTTTTGCCTGATACCCCTTGAGGAATAACGAATTCACTACCATCCGACACTAGGATATCGGATCGGTTTTCAGCGATTGTATTTAAAATCTCTGTTGATTTCTGCTCAAAAACATGTTTATCAGATACAGGTGTATTTAAGTACGGAAATACAGTGCCAGAAAAACCTGTAATAGCGAAATTAAGGTGAGTATTTCTTACTGAGTCAACACGTGTCGAGTCATGCAGATAAGTATTACACGAGATGTCCCACTCACCACAACCTATATCAGTTTGTCCTTGAATAGGTGGCGATACTTTACCATCTTTACATCTCATATTGTATGTCATAAGTACTTTCTCAAAACTGATATCAGGTAGGTCAGAAAAATCAATCACGGTGTCTCTGATACCAGGTGACCATTGATTAACACCATACGTCTGGGTATAATTAAATGAACGAACAGTAATGGTGTCTCCAATCTCTTGAGATAAGATGAAATTTGGAAAGAGTAATGCTATGATGAAAGAGATAAGTACTTTTTTTGCCACATTTGCCTCAGGGATAATTGGTGATTCTCTTAATAACAGAATTGCTCAATATAGGAATAATCAGGACATCAACCAATTTGGTAGCAATCCGCTATAGCTATACTGATAATAAGATGCAATTGATTTACTTAAATGCTTGTATGCCTGTAATATCAGCACCTAGAATAAGGGTATGAATATCATGAGTACCCTCATAAGTATAAACTGATTCAAGATTGTTAGCGTGGCGCATAATAGGATATTCACTAAGGATACCATTTGCACCATGTATCTCACGTGCTTTGCGTGCGGCTTCTAATGCAACTTTAACATTGTTGCGTTTAGCCATAGAGATATGTTCCGGTTTTGCTTTACCTTCTTCAAAAAGTCTTCCAACTCTCCATGCAAGTAACTGACCTTTACTGATCTCGTTTAGCATCCACACTAGTTTTTCTTGGACCATTTGGAAACCAGCAATGGGTTTGTCAAATTGTATACGGCTCTTTGAGTAAGACAATGAAGAGTCGTACATCTGCATAGCAGCACCTAAAGCTCCATAAGCTATCCCAAATCGCGCTTGTGAAAGACACGATAGAGGTCCTCTAAGACCATCAATGTTCAATCGGTTCTGTTCAGGTATTTCAACATCTTCAAAAACCAGTTCGGATGTTATAGATGCTCTCAGTGAGTGCTTGTTTTTCATTTCTGGTGCGGTAAAGCCTTTCATCCCTTTTTCAACTACAAAACCAGTGATCCGACCTTCCAGTTTAGCCCATACTACAGCAGCATCAGCTATAGATCCGTTTGTTATCCACATCTTAGCACCATTAAGCAGATAACCACCATCTATCTTTTTGGCATTGGTTAACATTCCACCAGGATTAGAACCATGGTCAGGTTCGGTAAGTCCAAAACACCCGATTGCCTCACCCTTGCACATTTTGGGTAACCACTTCTTTTTTACTTCTTCAGAAGCATATTGTTCAATTGGATACATTACCAGTGAGTTCTGTACTGATGCAAATGATCTAACGCCTGAGTCACCTCTTTCTAACTCTTGCATTGCCAGACCATAGGTAGTGTAGTTGGCCCCGGCTCCGCCATAATCCGGAGAAGTTTTGATACCGAAGATGCCAAGATCAGCTAGTTTCCCGGCAATATTATCAGGTTGTGTTGCATTTTGATAGTGCTCCTCAATAATCGGTACTATCTCAGCCTCAACAAAGTCACGTACAGAGTCACGGACCATTATCTCTTCTTCAGTGTATAGTGAGTCTAATTCTAGATAGTCAAGTCCTTGAAAAGGCATTTTGTTATTCTCGTTTTATGTATGGAAATGGTTTGGCGAGTAGTCTGCATTAAGTTATTAGCTCTTTGTAACTAATAGACAAGGTGTTAATAAGCAGTTATCGCTGAGTTACAAAATTAGAAAATAAGCCAATGATTTCGTATTTTTGAGTACAGCTAAAAACGCTTGGGCTTAAGTAAGCCCATTTTTTTTAGCTGCTTACCCGATTGATTTGACCTAAAAATGTATGTCTTTCATCGGATTAAACCTTGTTAAAGAATCACGGGTTTAGCTGAAGGAATTATTGCTATCAGTACCCCGACCAATTATTTGATACGATATGGCGCGTCGCAGAAAAGCCAAACCGCAGATAGATAAAAAGATGATCATCGATGCATTTGCAGAGATGGCATCAAATAAGAATATTGATAAAGATCTTCTTCAGGGTGTTTTGGAAGAAACTCTCTCTATGATCGTACGGAAAAAATACGGGATGGAGGCTAATTTTGATATCATTGTTAATATGGATAAGGGTGATATCGAGATATACATGATGCGTGATATCGTATCTGAAGTTGAAAATCCTGAGCTGGAGATTACTCTTGAGCATGCCAAGATGTATGGCGATCCGGAAGAAGAGTATGAAATTGGTGATGAATTTATCGAGGAAATCACCCTTGATAATATAGCCGATAGTTTTGGGAGAAGACTTATCTCCCTTGCTTCTCAAAATCTCAATCAGAGAATAAGGGAAATTGAGAAGGATAATATATATAATGAGTATATAAATAAAGTAGGCGAAGTGGTGATCGGGGAGATACATCAAGTACGCCGTCATGATATACTTGTTATGCATGATAAGGTTGAGACACGGCTACCAAGGGAAGAGCAGATACCTAATGAGCCTTATAGGTTTAAGAAGAATCAAACAATTAAAGCCATTATAAAAGAAGTTCGAAGAAGTGGTCCTGGAAGTCATCCTGATATTATTTTATCACGAGCTTCTGAGCAGTATCTGGCTAAACTTTTTGAGGTGGAAATACCTGAAATATATGATGGTATTATTCAAATAAAATCAATTGCACGTGACCCAGGTGAGAGATCGAAAGTTGCTGTGATAAGCTATGACGAGAGAGTTGATCCGGTTGGAGCATGTGTTGGGATGAAAGGTATTAGGATTCATTCGATAGTTCGTGAGTTAAATAACGAAAATATTGATCTGATTCAGTATACTGATGATACCCATGAATTCATCAGAAAAGCTTTAGCACCTGCTAAAGTTAAAGATATTGATATTGACGAGGAAACTCGCACAGCTAATGTTGTAGTACCCGAAGATCAGGTATCACTTGCTATTGGAAAAAATGGTCAGAATGTCAGGCTAGCTTCTAAACTGACTGGCTATAGTGTTACCTTGATTAAAGAAGGTGGCGAAGATATTGATCTTACCGAATTTGCTGCTGAATTAGGCAATGAATTACTTGCAGAACTTGAGAATATTGATGTTGAAACAGCTAGAGAGTTCCTTGATACTCCTGTTGAGAAGCTTTTGATGCTGCCTGGCATGAGTAAAGAGCTGTTAATTGAACTCAGAGACATAATATTGATCGAATTTGATGAAACTGAGACAACCGAAATGTTGGCAAGGATTGAGAGAGGTGCTCGCCTGGCGAGTGAGGTTGCCAATGAGAAAGATTTGACTTCTATTGATAAGAATACATCTGATGCCAAAAGTAGTTCAGATTTATTAACAGGTGATTCTGAAGAATCTAGTGAAGTAAAAGTCAGCAAAGCTGATATTACATCAAAACAGGAAACTTCTTCAGAGATGACTGATGAGAAGAAGCCTGCTGACAATGAAGATGATAAAGAAAACAAGATAGCAGATGAAACCGCTTCTTGATACAGTGAATGCAAAAATTAACTTTCAGGAGGGGATTATGAGGATGTAATCCCCGCAACGTCAGGAAATTCCTGACTTTCATAAATAGTATATTTATATGGCCGGAAAAAAAACAAAGCTGTTCAAAATTGCTTCCGAGATCAATATCGGGAAAGATACGATAGTAGATTTCCTCAAAGGCAAAGGTTTCGAGATTGAGAACAAACCTACAGCATCTCTGGATGAAGAAATGCTGGATGCAGTATACGAGAAATTCAAAAAAGAAAAACGTGCTGCTGAGGTTCAGAGAACAAAAATTCAGAAGCATAAAGACAATAAAAAGACTACTGAAGAGGTGCCACAATCCGAATCAAATTCGAGTTCGGCATCTGAAGCAGAAGAAGATCCGAAGCCAGTACCACCCATAGTACCAATATCAGAAGAAGAATCAACCGATGATTCTCCGGTTGAAGTTGAAGAGCCAGAACAAGAAAAGGCTCCGCTCTCCCCGCCTTTAGTTATAGCAGAAGAAAAAGAATCAGAGCCTGAGCCAGAGCCGGAACCTCAAGTCATTGAAACGGAATCTCAAGAGCCTGTTATTGTTGCAGAAGATAGTAATGCGGATCAACAATCTGAAGATATATCAAAATCTGAGGAAATTGATACAGTTGAACCTGATAGAGCTGAGGAGTCTAAGAAAGTAGATGTGTCAGCTGCTGAGCCGAAAGCTGGAGAAGTAATTGATCTGGGAGCAATTCAGTCTCCAACAAAGCCTAAACCTAAGAAAAAAGAAGAAAAACCTGCTAAATCTCCGTTAGTTCCTGCTGCGGCTAGTGAGAAGGTAGCTAAGGCTCCGCGTAAGTCTAAGAAAGAGAAGCCCCGTAGGCCTAGAGCATCTGAGATTGAGCTTAAGCCTACTTATAGTGGTAAAGAAGACCCGAATACAATTACGAAGATTGAAGCTACGGCCCCTAAGCCAAAAGATGATGAACCGGATACTGATGCACCTTCTGCAGATAGTAAGCTCAAAGGTTTGAAAGTAATGGGCAAGATTGAGCTTAAGCAAGAAGAGCCCAAGAAGAGAAAGAGAAGCCGAAAAAGTATTGATGTCAATAAAGAGATAAAAAGCCGCAAAGATACTGGCAAAGCTAAGAGTGATAATAAAGAGGGAGCTGGGGCAAGATCAACTAAACCGCCTAAGACGGAATCACCTGCTACCGATTTGCCTTCAAGAACCAGTAATACTCCTAATTTCCGTTCAGCAACACCAGCAGGTTCTAAATCTGGTTATGGTGCTAATAATGATGGTGATGAAAGACGGAAGAAAAAGCGTGGTAAATCTATTCGCGATCAGATAAGTCAGAAAGATGTCAATCGTGCTATTAAGCAGACACTTGCTGGCTTTGACGGTAGTACTGGAAAACAGTCTTATAAAAGACGTAAGGCCCAGAAGCGTGAAGAAAAAGAGCAGCAGGAACAAGAACAGAGAGAAATTGATGAGAAAACTCTGGAGCTGACTGAGTTCGTTACGACAAGTGATTTAGCAAATTTGATGAATGTGGCTGTTACCGATATTATAGCTAAGTGTATGATGCTTGGACGTATGGTAACTATTAACCAAAGATTAGATAAAGAAACAATTGAGTTAATTGCTTCTGATTATGAATTTGAAGTTAATTTCATAGAAGAAGAACAGTTTACTCAAATTGAAGACGAAGAAGATAATCCTGAAGATTTGCAACCTCGTCCTCCTATTGTTACGATAATGGGGCACGTAGATCATGGAAAAACTTCACTTCTTGACTATATCCGTAGTTCTACTGTAGTAGCCGGTGAAGCTGGTGGAATTACCCAGCATATAGGTGCCTATATGGTGGAACACAACGGAAAGCATATAACATTTTTAGATACGCCTGGTCACGAAGCATTTACAGCTATGCGTGCTCGTGGTGCTGAAGTTACTGATATAGTTGTATTGGTTGTGGCTGCAGATGATTCTGTTATGCCGCAAACACTGGAGGCTATTAGTCATGCCCGGGCTGCTGAAGTCCCCATGGTTGTGGCTGTTAACAAGATGGATAAGCCTGAAGCTAATATTGAAAAAATTAAGCAACAGCTTGCTGAAAATGATGTGTTGGTGGAAGACTGGGGAGGTAAATACCAGGCTGTACCAATTTCTGCTAAGCTTGGTCAGAATATTGATCAATTATTGGAGTCTATTCTTCTTGAAGCGGAGTTATTGGAATTAAAAGCTAATCCTGACCGACGTGCGCGTGCTACAGTTGTTGAAGCACATATGGACAAAGGGCTTGGAGCGGTTGCTACAGTTGTTATGCAGAAAGGTACTCTCGAGGTGGGTCAACCATTTATAGCAGGAGCTACTAATGGTCGGGTCAGGGCCATGTTTGATGAGAGAGAGAATCGTATCGAAGATGCTGGTCCTTCGGAACCAGCTAGGATCATTGGTTTTGATGTCCTACCCGAGGCTGGTGATGTTCTGATCGTAATGGAATCTGATTCTGAAGCTAAAAATGTAGCTCAGCAAAGGCAACAACTTAAGCGAGAGCAAGAACTTCGCCAGAAACGTCATGTAACACTTGATGACATTGCTTCTCAGATTAAATTGGGTGGTGTTCAGAATTTGAATCTAATTTTGAAAGGAGATGTTTCAGGCTCAGTTGAAGCACTATCAGATTCATTACTCAAGCTATCTACCCAGGAAGTAAGAGTAAATATAGTATTAAAAGGGGTTGGTGGTATTTCTGAATCCGATGTTCAATTAGCCATTGCTTCTGATGCAGTTATTATTGGTTTCCACCAGTCTCCATCGCCTAAAGCAAGGGTTCTAGCTGATCTAGAACAAGTAGAGATTAGGCAATACGATATTATTTATGACTGTATTGAGGATATCGAGAATGCTCTTGAAGGTTTATTAGCTCCTGATCTTGAGGAGAATATCAAAGGACGTGCTGAAATACGCGTTATTTATAAAATAAGCCGAATGGGGAATATTGCCGGATGCTATGTTTTGGATGGTAAAATTGAGCGTAAGGACCGAGTAAGATTAATGCGAGATGGAATAAAGATATGGGAAGGTGGCATTCAAACTCTGAAACGAGAGAAAGAAGATGTGAAAGAAGTTCGTGAAGGTTTCGAGTGCGGTATTTTTCTGGATGGTTTTAGTGATATTAAAGAAGAAGATATCATTGAGGCCTATGAGATGATAGAAGTCAAAAGAAAACTTAGTCAGTCGAAATAGTAATATCCGTATAGGCTTAAAAGTAATTTCCCGGAGAAGTGCATAATAACTCTCTCCGGGATATGTGTAAATAAGAACAGAAATTCAGATGTCGATTAGAACTGAAAGAGTCGCTTCGGTAATCAAAAAATCACTCCCAAGCCAGATAGATAATCTTGCTAATGAGCATGTGGCCGGGATGGTAACTATTACTAATGTAAAAGTTTCTAATGATTTACAGAATGCTTATATCTATATCACTGCCTATGGGGGCAAGCTTACACCTCTCGAGTTTATTCGTATACTAGAAAAGAAAGAGATGGATCTTCGGTTATATCTTAACAGTCATCTGAGATTGCGTCAGCTACCTGTATTAAAGTTTTATTTAGATGACTCGCTTGATAAAGTAAACCATATAGAAAAAGTAATAAGTGATATAAAAGATAATTCTACAGCAAGTAAAGATATTGATTTTGATTATCTAAATCAGAAATATAAGAGGCAATAAAACCATCACACCTTTTGATAGAGACATAAAAAAACTATCACCAGTTGTTTTATCTGCTTCAGAAGGACGCTTGACAATTACTCCGGAAGTATTGCATGATTTGGTAGAAAAGTCCGGAGTTATATTATCATTTGACAAACCTTTAGATATTAGTTCGTTCGGAGTTATAGCGAAATTCCGTAGGGCACTGGGTATTAAAAAGATAGGCCATGCTGGTACCCTTGATCCACTAGCCACTGGTTTATTAGTTGTGGCTATTGGAAGAAAAGCTACCCGGAGTATTGACAGTTTTCAGGCTGAAGATAAAACATATACAGGCCAGATAACTTTTGGCCTGTCTAGTGCTACCGATGACGCCGAAGGGCCTTTGGTTCTTCAGAAGGAGTTACCTGACTTAGAATTAAGTCTACTCAGAGATGCAACTCAAAGCTTCATAGGTACAGTTAAGCAATATCCACCCAGATATTCAGCTAGGAAAGTAGGAGGAAAAAGAATGTATTCTCTTGCCAGAAAAAACATAGATTTTCAGCCTAAACAATCTATTGTAGATATTTTTTCCTTCGATATCTTGTCACTGGATAAAGTAGTAGCTAATAAATTGGAGCAGATGGTAGGTGCTAGCATGGTATATAGAGCCAATTTTGAAGTTAAATGCGGTAAAGGTACTTATATACGCTCTTTGGCCAGAGATCTGGGTAAAGAAATAGGATGTTTAGCATATCTTTCTTCGCTGAGGAGAACAGTCAATGGTACATTCAGAGTTGAAAATGCTGTAAATGACAAATTTCTAAATGAAATCATAGAATCATCTGAATTCAGGATCAGTAATGCAGATTTGGGTAAATGAATCGGAGATAGTACGATCTACAGATTATGTACTTACACTTGGTACATTTGATGGACTACATCTGGGCCATGCTGCTATGCTGCGGCATGTAGTCAAAGTAGCAAAAAGCAAAGGAGCAAAATCTGTTGCTATTACATTGCATCCCCATCCGAGAATAGTACTTGGTAAAGCCGATGGTTTAGAACTTCTCAGCTCATTATCTGAGCGTATTGAGCTTTTTCGGGAAAATGGAATTGATATCCTTTATATAATGAGATTTGATCCCAAACTAGCAGCTACTTCTCCCGAGAGTTTTTTGATAGAAACTCTTTACAATGGTATTGGCTTCAAAAAATTAATTGTTGGTCACGATCATGCTTTTGGTAGGAATAGAGAAGGGGACTATGAGTTACTAAATCAAATAGCAGATTCACAAGGTTTCGAGATAGAAAAGTTTGGTCCGCATTCAGCCGGTGGGGACATAGTATCTAGTACCAAGATACGCAACCATTTGAAATCAGGCGAACTACTCCAAGCTAATTTGATGCTTGGTTATAACTATTTTCTTATAGGTAAAGTGATTAGCGGTGATCGCCGTGGCAGGTCTATAGGTTATCCAACCGCAAATGTAGAACCAGAGGAGCCACTCAAAATTAAACCAGCCAATGGTGTCTATTTTGTTGCGTTTACTGTAAACCGTACAAGATACTTTGGACTTTGTAATATTGGATCCAGGCCAACTTTCAAAAGTAACGACGATCCTGTAGTAGAGGTTCATATTCCTTCAGTTGAATTATCTATTTATGGCGAGCAGGTCAGAGTTGAGTTCTTGCACAGACATAGGTCTGAAAAACGGTTTTCGGGTAAAGAGGAGCTCCTAAACGCTATATCTGATGATAAAGCAATTGCTAAAAAATATTTAGCTAGTTTGGATAATAAAGAGGACTTCGCTAATTTTGCTAACTATATTGATAATAAAATTAAGTAAAGTCTTAATAAGCCTACAATGATTACCAAAGAAAAGACAGTAGAGTTGATAGATAAATTTGGCGAAAACGGAAATGATTCTGGTAAAGCCGAAGTACAGATTGCTATCTTCACTCAGAGAATACAGCATCTCACTAAGCATATGGAGCAATTCCCTAAAGATAACCATAGCCGAAGAGGACTTATAATGTTGGTTTCTAAAAGAAGAAAGCTTCTTTCTTATCTGCAAAAGAATAATATTGAGCGTTATAGAAAAGTCTTAGCTGATCTATCATTAAGAAAATAACTTGTCTGCTTAGGCAAAAAAGTTTTGTATATGTTAGACGGCGCACCTAAAACAGTGGTGCGCCGTCTTTTTTTATGCAGTAAGCAATTACCTATATTGCATTAAATACTCAGGGTCGAACGGATAATGATATTCTATATTCTGAGTGAGTAGTTGATGAGCGTGAAGTAAAGTTAAATGTTGTTTTTATAAAGAGTAATGATGAACAAGAAAACAGTTTCCATCGAATTTCAAGGAAAGAATTATTCACTTGAAACAGGAAGACTAGCAAAGTTTGCAAATGGTGCCGTTATGGTTCGCTGTGGCGATACTATGGTGTTGGTAACAGTTACTGCCGGAGCTTTGAAAGAAGGTATTGACTTTTTGCCACTAACGGTAGAGTATAGAGAAAAAATGTCAGCAGCTGGTAAAATACCAGGCGGCTTTTTAAAACGTGAAGGAAGACCTTCAGAGAAAGAAATACTTACAGCACGCTTGATTGACAGGGCATGCAGGCCTATGTTTGCTAAAAACTGGCATCATGATACCCAGATAGTTGTTCAAGTATTTTCGGCTGATGGAGAGAATGACCCTCAGAATCTTGCAGCAGTTGGTGCTTCAGCTGCAATTATGATCTCAGACATACCATTTAATGGTCCGATATCGGAAGTAAGAGTAGGAAGGATTGATGGTGAATTTATCGCTAATCCTACTCATCAAGAACTAGAAAATTCTGATATAGATATGATGGTAGCTGGTACAGAAGCTTCTATTATAATGGTTGAAGGAGAAGCCAAAGAAATAAGCGAGGATGAATTTGTTGATGCTCTTGGATTTGCTCATGAAAAGATCAAAGAACTAAATGATCTACAAATACAGTTAATCCGTCAAACTGGGGAGCCGGAGAAGCTACCAACTACTAATAATGAAATTCCTCAAGAGCTTATTGATACAGTTAGTTCAGAGATCAGCGGCGAGCTTGATAAGTATATCAAGTCTGAGTCAACCAAGAATGAGAGAAATGAAAAACGCAGTGAATTAAAAGATAAATCTATAGAAGCGCTAACAGCTAAGTATGCTGAGCATGAGGAATATGCTGATCAGATAGATGATTATGCCGGGAAAATATTTGGGAAATTGGAAAAGGCAGCGATGCGTGAGATGATACTCACCGATAAATCCAGACTTGATGGCAGAGGATTAGCCGATATTCGACCTATTGAAGTTGAGACAACTGTGCTACCAAGGGCTCATGGTTCTGCTTTATTCACTAGGGGAGAGACACAGTCTCTTACTACAGCTACACTGGGTACATCAAAAGACGAGCAAATGATAGATGGACTATTGCCATTCTATACTACAAACTTCTATTTGCATTATAACTTTCCACCTTTTTCTGTTGGTGAAACAGGAAGATTTGGTGGAACCAGTCGCCGCGAGATAGGACATGGTAATTTGGCAGAGAGGGCACTGAAGATTATGATGCCTTCTGTAGAAGAATTCCCTTATACTATAAGAGTTATATCTGATATTCTTGAGTCAAATGGTTCTTCATCGATGGCTACTGTATGTGCGGGTTCACTTTCACTAATGGATGCTGGAGTACCTATAAAGAAAGCTGTTGCTGGTATTGCTATGGGGCTTATCATGGAAGATGATAGAACAGCGATTCTCTCTGATATATTGGGAGATGAAGACTTTTTAGGGGATATGGATTTTAAAGTAGCCGGGACTCAAGATGGTATTACAGCCTGTCAAATGGATATTAAGATAGAAGGTCTATCCATTGATTTGATGAAAACAGCATTAGCCCAAGCTAAGGAAGGTCGCCTACATATACTTGGTAAGATGAATGAAGTGCTTGATGCGCCGAGAGAAGACTTATCCGAGTATGCACCAAGATTTACTTCTATATCAGTACCTGTTGATACCATAGGGGCAATAATTGGTTCAGGTGGCGAAACAATTAGATCAATCACTAAAGATACAGGGTGTGAGATTAATATTGATGATGAAGGTACTGTATTAATAGCTTCCGCTTCCAAAGAAAGCACAGATGCTGCAATCGCTATTATTGAACAGCTGATTCGTAAACCTGAAGCAGGTGAGATATATAAAGGTAAGATAGTTGAGATTAGAGAAGGTCTGGGAGCATTTGTTGAGATTCTTCCGAAGCAGAAAGGGTTACTTCATATTTCTGAAATAGCTTACGAACGTACTGAAAATGTAGAAGACGTACTTACTGTAGGTGAAGAAGTTGAGGTTAAGCTACTTGAGATCCGCGATGGTAAATTTAGACTAAGTAGAAGAGCTCTTTTGGAAAAACCGGAAGGATGGGAAGAGAGACCCCCTAGAAGAAGAGATGACCGCGGAGGCAGAGATAACAACCGTTCAGGTGGTTACAATAGAGATCGAGGAAGAAGAGATGATCGTAGTGGAGAAAGTAGACGGAATGATGATAGACGCCGCCGCGAAGACTAGAGATACTTAAACAGTATTATTTTTCTAATTGGCTCTTACTGTTTTGATGGTAAGAGCCTTTTTTTTGTTTTCGGTTTTGGGTTTGTTTTCCTTATTTCTGAATATATCCGGATTCGAACGTAAGTTCACATTCACAGTAGTACCTTTTCCATACTCGGATTTGATACTCATACGGCATTTCAATGAATCAAAGGATAGTTTAGCTATGGAGAGTCCTATCCCAAGCCCTCTTTGCCCACCAATATTATCTTGATCAGATCCTCTACGGAATAAATCCGTAACATAAGGTAAATCATCGGGTAGTATTCCTTTACCTTTATCAGTTATAGTAACTTTAAGGCCACGCGCACTTTCACTTATCTTAAGCTGTATCTTAGAGTCATCTGGCGAGTATTTCATTGCATTGTCCAAGATCTGATGAAAAGCACTATAGAGTATATCTTCAGATGATTCAATGGTACAATCATCAGCTTTATTCATTATTTCAATACGATCGAAATCTACCTCTCTAGAGTTTATAATATTACTTACCACCTTGTTAATAAGACTAAAAAAGTCAAAAGAATAGATAAGCGGATAAACTAATTGCTCTTGCATGTAAAAGAACTTGCCAGTGATAGATAGAATATCTGTCATCTGATCAACACCTGTTTTTACAATATCAACATACTTGTCGCTTTTTGATCTGATTTCATTACCTACTTTACCAAATAACATATCTAACAAATCTATAGACATCATGATTTGAGTGAGCGGAGTTCGAAATTCATGGGAGATCATTTGCACAAACTTATTTTTCTGCTTATTGAAGTCTACTTGTCTATCAAGAGCCTTCTCAAGCTCATGTTCAGCAATTTTCCGTAACGAAATCTCAGCCTGAAGTGCTTCGGTTCTTTCTTCTACTAGTTTACTGAGATAATTTCTATGAGTATTTAGTTCTTGTTCTTGTTCCTTTGTTTCAGTAATATCAAGATTAACACCAACTAACTTGATAGGGTCTCCTTCTTCATCCCAGAATACCCTGGCAGAGGGTTGGATATACTTTATTTTTTCATCAGCAAATCGTATACGAAATGTGGGTGTATAGTCAATTTCTTTTAGGGTAGCTGTTTTACGCAGATTGATTACATAATCACGGTCCGCAGGATGGATTAGGGAAAGCCAAGATCGATAGGTTAATTTGAATTCAACCCTCTCCTTTTCATAAATATCATACATCGAATCATTCCAGATTATTTCATTATTCTGGAGATTCCACTCAAATATTCCTATGTTAGCAGTTTTAGTAGCTAGTATCAGTCTCTCACGGCTTTCTTCTAGAGCCTGTCTGGCCACTACATACTGGGAAACGTCACTCATCATCCCAACTGTGCCGATAATTTTGCCACCTAGATCAATAGGTGTGATTCTAACATCGAAATACTGGTTTTCTTTTTGTTTGGAGGTATACTGGAAATCAATAGTTTCACCATTCTGGGCTGATTTATGAAGATCAATAAAATCAGCTAAAGGATGCATACATAAATCAATTTTTGAAAGATCCTGCGGTAGAGGCTCATTGGGGAAGAAATTGTTCCATAGTTTCAGAAAACCCTCGTTATAAAATCGGAGATGCATATCCTGATCAAGCGACCATATTGCATCATCAATTGTCGATAAGATAGTTTCAATATCATATGTTGAAGTATGAAGCCTATCGAGTATTTCCCTATATTCATTGATATTCTGGATGGAACCTAATAACTGCTTATTCCTTCGATTCAGCCTTTCACCAAAGGGGATATCGGTAATCTTTATCCAAATATATTCTCCATTATCTTTGCGAAATCTACATTCAATGTGTTTAAGCTCATCAGGATGCCATTTTTCAGGTCTGTCATAGTGTTTCCTAACACGATCTCTGTCATCCGGATGTAAACGTCGATTAATCCAATCGTCAGCTTCAGATACTTTTATGTCAATGCCCCAAGATTTGAAGGCTTGTACATTTAGAAGAGATTTTCGCTCTTTCTCAATGTCATATAAATAAATAACAAAAGGTAGTGTCCGAGCAATCTTATCAAGTAGTTTAATGTTGTCTTGCAATCTGTCTCTTAATGTATAGCTCTGAGTCATATCCATGAAGATCATAGCATAGTGCGAGACAGTACCTTTGCCAGTATCCAATATTGGCATAAACTCTATACGGATGTGTCTTACTTGTCCAACATTGTCTTTGGCAGGTAGTCTGAGATCAAGGGTATTTTTCGAATGGTTTATCTTGGTATCTGTTATCATACCAGTGATATTATCTCGATGAGCTTCTGAGAAATAAGAATGGTCTACAGTTATTGTTTGATATAGCTCTTTATTGATCAAACCCCTCGAAAGCTTTAGTGTTTGTTGATTCCAGAAAACTGGCTTCATTGCCATATCAAATAAAATATATCCATCCGGAGAGCTGTCTAGAAGTATGCGGTACTCTCTCTCTCTGGAATAATTCTCCTTAATAATTCCAATTTTTTGAAATAGAGAGTTGAAAATACCGGCTAATTCTTCATTATAAAATCCTTTTCTAATAAAAATATCGATCCCATTGGAATATAACTGCGAAACCTGCTTTTGGCTAACAGATTCTCCAGTCATAGCTACAAAAGCTTCATCGCCTCTTTTCTTCCCAGCTATAGAGTCTATTAGTTCAAAACCATCGCCATTGGGCATATTAAGATCAAAAATAGTAATATCAGGGTGATGTTTATCGTATAATTCTAATCCCTCAAAGCCATTAGCAGCTTCGAAAGTCTTGACACCATCCAAATATTTATCGATTATTTTTTTGATGAGTAGCCGTATATTGCTATCATCATCAATAACCAATATTTTCTTTTTTTTCACTTAGACAAAATTGTATAAAATAACATCAATATTACCGACCAAGAACAAAAAAAATGTCACCGTAATTATTGGTGGTGAAAAAATGAGTTTGTCTTTGGATTTGGTTTTACAACATGGCTTGCACGAAGGACAGTCTCTTGATCAAGAAACCTTAGATCATATTTTAGCCTTGGAACGCTTATCATTATTGAAGCGGAAAGCCCACAATTTTATCTCCTACAAACCACGTACTACCAAACAAGTTACGGAATATCTATTAAATGAAGGTGCAGATGAAAGGAATTTAATATTAGTAACTGAATTCTTAAAAAAGTTTAATTATTTAGATGATAGGCGCTATGCTAAGTATTATATTAATGACCTATATCTAAAACACCCAATGGGTAGGAAGAAGGTTTTGAATGAGCTGCTCAAAAGAGGGGTTCCTAGGCAAATTGCTATTGACGAAGTTGCTGGAATAGATGATAATTCTGAGTATGAAAGACTAGATAAATTAATACAAAAAAAGCTGAAAGGAGTATTACCTGATAATTATAAGGAAAAAGCAAAATTAACAAAGTACTTCATTAGCAGAGGTTTTGAGCCTGAGATGGTAATCAGACGTCTCAAGGAATAGCTATTTCCAGTACTTCACCCTGGGTTTCCAGAATTAATGTTTGAGATATTCGAGTTAATGGTTCTATTAGAATTTCATTCGATTCAATTTTTATAATCGAGACATTTTTTGCAGTAGTCTTAATTCCCGAGATCCCGACATAAGTGTCACCAGATTGTATTTTCAAATCATGTGCGTTGATTTCTTGAGAATATCTGATCAATAAAGCTGTACCACCTTCTGCCAGATAAATACTAACAGGGTATAGTCCAGCTCTGTGCATCGATGATTCCAGATATGAGTACAGTTCATGGTAATTTGCGCCAATAAGCAGATCAGCCGAGTCTGAAGGTACTTCCATTATCGGTTTAGAAAGATAGGCGGGTGGGGTGATTTCCAGTAATTCGTATAACCGTATAAGGTTCTGGCGAAATAAATAGTCAAATTTGATTCTATCGGGTGCCTGATGTTCAGGGCCGAACCACCAATACCAGTCACTACCTTCACAGATGCGCAGGTGATTAAGTGCTTTTAAGTAGTTTGGATGTTGGTGTTTTTCTTTAAGTACCAAAGCAGCATTTTTCAGATAGCCCCAGGCAGTTTTATCTTCAGCATGACCATCCCAGATCTTAAAGTCGGCATTAATCCATGAACCTGGATTTATCGAATGTAATCCTAGAGCTGTAGTCTGGAGCATGTCGTCATGAAAAACCGTTACTATATTGTCGTTTGTTTTGATTTCTTTCAATAAGGATTCCAGAAAAAAGTACCCGTTATTCTCGTAGAATTCCCAACAATTCTCACCATCAAGTATTATTGATACAACAGTATTGTCAAGTCCCTCTTCACCATGTTTATCAATAATTGCTTTTCTAATTGAGAGAAGATGTGAAGTAAAATCTTCAGCAGCTGCCTTGGCTTCCCAGTCCATATAACGAAAACCAATCATATCGGAAAGAAAAGTATCTCTAAAAAAGATTTTGATTGATCCATTTGCATTTTTGTATTCATGCGGGAAAAATTTAGCAGTATCATCATCGAAATCAATATCAGACTTAAAAAGCATAGATTCATCCGTAGCAACCCATTTTATTCCTTCTCTGATATACATATCTAGTATTTCGTCAGATAATGAACCTTCCGATGGCCAGGAGCCCTGAGTTTCGATACCAAGGGTTTCAGAGATATATCGCTTACCCTCCGTTAGATGCCACTCTGCACTTTCTTTATTATTATAGCTTATATCAGAAATAATATCTGATCCGGAACTCAATAAAGGTAAAATTGGATGATAATAAGGTGAGAAAGAGCAACAGATATTACCAATACTTAGGTTCCTATGTAATTGGGGCACTATATCCTTAATTATTTCTACCTGGTAATCTAGTAGTACTTTCTTTTCGCCTTCAGTATAGTTTTGTTCTTTGGTAATTAAGTGCTGTATGAAAGGATCCTTTTTACTCTCATTCCCCAACCAAGCCAAATTATGCCAGACTTGTAAGTCCAGATAGTCCTGCGTAGTCATTTCATTATCCGAATCAGACTTCTTCTTGAGACGAACATAACCGGGATACGGATCTAGTAGATTTTTTTGATTTATTTTAAAAAAGTTAGTTCTTAGGTATGATTTATCTTCCGATGTAAGGTTTTTAGCCAATTTCTCTGACAATAAAAGGAAGGTGTCTGTTGTTTCGCCTGTACAATAATAATTAAGCTGCCGGAATAGAGATGGTGTCAGATTTATTGTGTGCTTTATTTGGGGATAGCCTGTAAAAGTTTTTAATAAATCCCTGTAGTCCTTAACAGCATGTAATCTAGCCCATGGTAATAGCATCTCGCCATTATAATTATAGTATGGCTGGTGAAAATGCCATAAAAAAGCAAGTTTAATGGGTTTTAACATTGTTTTTTATGATGAGCTTATTGATTACGTTGTCGGGCAATCTCGAAAAGAATAATTCCAGCAGCGACTGATGCATTAAGAGATTCTACATCGCTCGCAAGAGGGATGCTTACAGTATCGTCACATTTGCTTTTGACTGACTGTCTCATACCTTTTTCTTCACTACCAATTACCAGACAGACAGGTCTGGCATAAATCTGATCAGAATAGGATCGAGATGCGTTCATTTCTGTCCCGATGACCCAAAAACCTTCATTCTTTGCATACTCTATTGTTTGCTTTAAATTATTAGATATCGCTACTGGGAAATTATTTAATACACCCGCTGATATTTTTATAGCAGTAGGTGTCACAGGTGCCGAGCTTCTATCTGGTATTATAATACCTTTAGCCCCTGAAGCAGCAGCAGATCTAGCAATAGCACCAAGATTATGAACATCTTTTATTTCGTCAAGTATTACAAGTACCGGATTTGTTTCGGTAAGTGAATCAGCAATTAATTGTTCAGGTTCGATCAGATTCCCGGCCTGACTAAGAGCAATAACACCCTGAGAGGACTTTGGAGTGATGCCTATTTCGTTTTCAAGCCTAGAAAATTTAGCTCTGTCCCACTTAACAGTTTGAACTTTTCTTTCATTAGCAAGGCGATAAATTGTATTGATAGAACTGCCCTGCGAGTTGAAGCTCAAAAAGATCTTCTGAGGTGGTGTATTACCCTTTAGTGATTCAATAACAGGGTTTCTTCCGTATATATAAGACATTGCGCCTTAGTTATTCTGGTTGACTTATAATTATTGGTGTAGATAGAGAGGTTACACCATTTGTAATATGAATAAAATAGTATCCATTAGCAAACTGGTTTAGTTCAATATCTATTCGTGGAGTACCCGAAGAGACAAGATCCTCTTTCCAGGTTTTAACAACTCTGCCACCATAATCATATAAATTAATATCATAGGTACCGGCACTATTCTCTTCGAAAATAAAACTAACACGCCCATTTTCTACCGGATTGGGGCCCAAAGATATATTTGAATTAAGATTTGTAGATTTGAAGTAAAGCTCGGCCATTTGTACTGCCGAGTGAATATCAAGCTTGCCTTTGCCCCAGAAATTGTCGCCATCTTCACTGATAGGGCCTGTAAATTGATCAGTCATAGCTGTTTCTCTTATGATCTTAATCACCTCACCTTCAGAAAGGTAAGGATTGGCTTCTAGCATTAAAGCTACAGCTCCAGCAGCTACAGGGCTGCTCATTGAAGTGCCACTCTGAGCCCCGAAAGGAGAATTGCCATTAACAGAATTACCTATTTCTACCAGAAATTCATACAACGATCCACCAGGTTGATATCTCTTATCACGAGCACTGATCGAACTCAGTATAATATTGCCAGGAGCCGCAATATCAGGTTTGATCTCACCAGATACAGTAGGGCCTTTCGATGAAAAAAAAGCAAGCCGATATTGATCATCATTATTTGCTACTATTCTGGTATTACCTCCGGTATCATTGTATCTAAAGCTACTAGTGTAGGCACCTACAGTTAATATATCAGGACTATTACCTCCTATTTCCCCTATAGTATAGTCCGTATCACCTCCGGTGAACCCGGGATAGTTATTCGATGTAAGATCTTCTCCACTTGATCCACCTGGGCCACAATTCCATATATGCACATTAGCACCAGTTGGGCTGGATACTTCTATACAAACTCGATCAACAAATGAATCTTCCGAGCGAAAGAATATGCGGGGCTTACCATTGAACTCAGCTGATCTGGTAATGATATTGAAGTCATATCCTATAGAAGCAATTCTTCCATCGACTCTCATATTACTGGCTGTACAAAATTCTTCATCGTCCCAGATAATTTCAGAGCTCATTCTGACACCTACTCTAAAGCAGATATTCTCACCTTTCTCGGCCCATATATCAACGAAATTATATTGGAACTGTGTATTTTGTTCTACAAAAGTCCTGATGGAGTTATCCCCTTCAACATATCCACTACTATGTAGTCTGGTATCACCATCATTACCCGCAGCTGTAACAACAATTTTTCCAATTCCGGTAAGTTCTGATACAGCTTCATCGAATATAGCAGAGCCATCATGAGGTCCAATATTCGATGCCAGTGACAAATTTATCACACAAGGCCTATTTCTAGATTCGGCTACACCAAAAATATAGTCTACACCATCAAGAATTGTCGATTGTCCGGTATTGTCATAACCGTCAAACGTATAAGCGTTTGAGACTGATACTATATCACAATTAGGTGCTATACCAAGAAACAGATCGTTTCGGCCATTACCAATTCCTGCTGCTATACCAGCAACATGAGTAGAATGAGATTCAGTTTCTATATCTGCTACCCTGGCTAGTAACTCGTCACCCTTTAGTATCTTACCATATCCATAAGCATTACTACCTGTAATACCATCCCCTTGCAACCAGCTTTCCAAGATACGGCTTTTACCATTGGAATCTTGAAATGTACGATGCCTGTAATCCATTCCTACATCTACCAGACCAAAAATAACATTATTCCCAAGATACCGTCTGTCCAGCTCTACCCCTAGGTGCGTTGAAGCAACATTCGATTGTTCTCTGGCGTCACTAAGTGCTAATCCAACTTTAGTATCAACTTCCAGATAATCAAATAGTCCACTCTGCAATAGACTGTCAATCAACATAGGGTGGATTTTAATAGTAGCATATTTTGCTTCCCTAAACTTTTTACCAATCGGTTTAATAACACACTGCTGGATCTGTCTATCTCTAATATTGATCTTACTATTAGCTAATCTCCCAATCAATCCTATAGATATAAGACTATCCTTAATATGAGGAAAGATATAGTGATTGCTTCCAGACTGAAATCGGTATACTACATGCCCTAATTCCGATAAATAAGCCCCTAATCCGCTTCTAAGGTTTTCTTCGCGGTATCCATCACCATCGGTATGTTTCAGGTAGTGATCGATATCAGCAATTAAAAGACTACACATAGCTCCGGCCAGAGGTTCTTTAGTCTCAACTGGCGTAGCCGAAAATGATGAAATACTTGAAAACAGCAATGTGATGGCACAAGTGAAGATCAGCACAACTGCATACACAAAACGAAATCTAAAATATGCTGATATATTATCAATCATGCGAAAAAAGTGTTAATAGTACAAGGGGCACGTCAATATAATACATATAGTTTTAACCATGATACGAGTTTTCAGTATGATAAGGTTATGTACTTCTGCCAGATCATTTTCATAGATTTTAAGTATTCTGAAATCTCGATTGCTGACTTAAGTAACAACACAAGTTTATTTTCGTTTGCTATTGTCTATATAAATGACGATTTTCGGGCTTGCAGAAAACGACCTTTTTGAGAAAGATTCTCATTATGGTTTCTACAAATACCTCAATCAAAGAATATAACAATACTTACAACTTAATCCAACGGTTCAATCAAAATGCTTGAATTATCAAAAATCCGGAATATTGGTATAGCTGCCCATATTGACTCTGGTAAAACGACGCTTTCAGAGCGTATTCTATTTTATACTGGTAAAATACATGCCATACACGAGGTACGGGGTAAAGACGGTGCTGGTGCCAAAATGGACTCCATGGAATTGGAGAAAGAAAAAGGTATCACAATACAGTCTGCTGCTACATATACCACTTGGGGTGACTATAACATCAATATCATTGATACTCCTGGCCACATTGATTTTACAGTAGAGGTAGAGCGTTCATTAAGAGTATTAGATGGAGCTATTCTAGTTCTTTGTGGCGTGGCAGGTGTACAGTCTCAGTCTATCACTGTTGAGCGCCAGATGAGACGATATAATGTTCCTCGTATCGCTTTTGTAAACAAGCTGGATCGTGCTGGTGCTAACCCCTATAAAGTTGCTGAGCAACTGAGAGAAAAATTGTTCCATAAGCCGGTTTTCATCACTATTCCTATCGGGCTTGAAGATAAGTTTGAAGGTGTGATAGACGTGCTGAAAATGAAAGCTATCTATTTTGAAGGGCCGGAAGGAACCGAGCCAGTAGAAAAAGAGATTCCGGCTGAGTATATGGATAAGGCTCTGGAATACAGAAATATGACAATCGAGCAGATAGCTGACTTCGATGATGATATTGCTGAAAAATTCCTAATGGAAGAGGACATAACAGAAGCTGAGCTTCTGCCGATAATCCGTAGAGAGACTCTTAACCTAAAAATTACTCCGGTCTTCGTTGGTTCGGCAATGAAGAACAAAGGTGTACAACCGCTTCTAGACGGGGTAACGAACTTCCTTCCTAACCCGACAGAAGTAACTAATCATGCTCTTGATCTTGATAACAATGAAGCTGAAGCTGAACTTAAAGTAAATAATGACGAACCTCTTATAGCACTTGCATTCAAACTTGAAGATGGTAAATACGGTCAGCTTACGTATATGCGTGTTTATCAGGGTGTACTTAGAAAAGGCGAGAACATTTTCAATACATCTAATAATAAGAAATACAAAATACCTCGTCTTGTGCGTATGCACTCCGATGAGATGCATGAGATTGAAGAAGCGGGAGCAGGCGATATCGTCGCACTTTTCGGTATAGACTGTGCATCTGGTGATACGTTTACTGATGGTAAGCTAAACTGGGCAATGACTTCAATGTTCATACCTACTCCGGTTATTGAGCTTACGGTAATGCCTAAGGAAAAATCTGGTCAGATAAATTTCTCTAAAGCTCTTAACCGCTTTACCAAAGAAGACCCAACATTCCAGGTTTCTCGTGATGAAGAAACCGGTGATACTATAATTAAGGGGATGGGTGAGCTTCACCTTGAAGTTTACGTTGAGCGTATTAAGCGTGAGTACAAAACTGAAGTTGTAGTAGGCGAACCAAAAGTTGCATACCGTGAGACAATTACTCAGGCTGCTGAATACGATTACACTCATAAGAAACAGTCAGGTGGTTCGGGGCAGTTTGGTCGTGTTGCGGGTACTTTCCAGCCTATGGCTGCCGAAGGTGAAAATATCTACGAATTTGAAAACAAAATCGTTGGTGGTGCTATCCCTAAAGAGTATATCCCTGCAGTAGATAAAGGTTTCCAGGAGCAGATGCAGGAAGGTGTGCTTATTGGTCAGCCAATTGTGGGTATCAAAGCTACTCTTTCCGATGGATCTACACATGCGGTCGACTCCTCGGATATGGCCTTTAAGCTTGCTGCCAAAGCTGCTCTTCGTGAGAACATTCAGAAGCTTAAGCCTGTACTTCTAGAGCCAGTGATGAAGCTTGAGACATCAGCACCGGAAGAATTCCAGGGTGTGGTAATCGGACAGCTTAACCAGCGCCGTGGTATCATTGTAAACACGAATTCTGACAATGGCTATGTGGTTGTTGAGGCCGAGGTGCCTCTTAAAGAAATGTTTGGCTACTCTACAGATTTGCGTTCTGCAACTCAGGGTAAAGGCGAATTCTCAATGGAGTTTGCTAAATATGCCCAAATGCCAAAGATGATCCAGGAAGAGATTATCAAGGAATATGAAGCGCAAAAAGCTGCTGAAGGAAAATAAAGCACTAAGACTTTTCTTTTCTATTAAAAGCCCCTTGCATTATTGTAAGGGGCTTTTTTTGTATAAGCAAATTATAATCAGCCTCTAATTTGATATTCTATATTTGTTGCAAATCCGGATCCCTTAGAAAAATACACATGGAAATAGTGAAGTTAGATTTCAGAATGTGGTTTATTTATAGCAAATATTAAGTAAATTCAATACACCTTAACATCATCTGACTCAATACCCTTTCTAAAAATTTTTTATAACATCGATTATATCAAAAGATTAAAATGAAAGAAAAACTCTTATTGCTACATGGTGCGCTTGGAAGTAAAAATCAATTTAACTCAATTAAAGAAAAATTGGGAAAATATTTTGATACATACTTTTTGAATTTTGAAGGACATGGAGGAGAGGCAACTAGCAAAAAATTTTCAATTGAATTATTTACTGAAAATGTGATTGATTTTTTAGAAACAAGATCAATTGAAAGCATAAATATTTTTGGCTATAGTATGGGAGGATATGTTGCCTTAAATACTGCGCTAAAGATTCCTCAAAAGATCAAAAAAATAACTACATTAGGTACAAAATTTAAATGGGATATTGAATCTTCCGAAAAAGAAGTAAAAATGCTAGATCCTATGAAAATAGAGCAAAAAATTCCCCATTATGCTGAAAAATTAAGACAAGAGCATCAACCTCAGGATTGGAAATTAGTAATGGATAAAACTGCTACTATGATGATAGCTATGGGTAAAGGAGCTAAGTTAACAAATGAAGATTTCAAGGAAATAGTTCAACCTGTCATTATTGGAATTGGTAACTTGGATACCATGGTGAGTTATGAAGAATCTGAACTTGTTTCTAAACTTCTACCAAATTCTAAACTGATCAAACTTGAAGGAGTTGAACATCCCGTTGATAAAATTCCATCAGATAAACTAATAGAGTTTATAATTTCAAATTAAGCTATAAAGAATCATAGTACCATATATATCAATCAGGGCATTTGGTCGCTTCCTATGTTTTTTGACTCCTGGTTAGCTTAATCCTAGAGTATCAGTATACAGTTTCAATATGCTTGGCAATCACTACAAGCTAAAATAGGGTGGCATGAAACTAATGGGACTAATAAGTAGAGAAATTCAGAAGTCTAAAAGATAAAGGAGGGGTCCAATGGAGTTTACTAAATATGTCCAAATGCCTAAAAAGATCCGGTAAGAGATTATGCAAGAGTACGAAGCGCAAAAAGCAGTAAATCAAGTATAGTTTACTTCAATTAAGCCCCTTGCATTAATGTGAGGGGCCTTTTTGTTTTGATGTGAGACGTTTTAGCTAGCTAAGTGTCTATCTAGTAGTGTATTTATTAATAATCCTAAGAAAGTCATTGATATGAAAAATTTATACCTTATTGTATCTGTTTTAATCATAACGACTACCGCATCATTTAGTGAGACACAACCTATCCAGCCTACAGATACTGATGGCAACGGCTACATCAATATTTCTACTTTGGGTCATCTCCGCTGGCTCTCTGAAAGCCCTGAAGCAGATCTGACTGCCGGTTACGAACTTGATAATGATATCGATGCAAGCGAAACGAGAGAGTGGAATATTGGAGACCATGATGATGATCCAATGACACCAGATTCGGCTATGGGATGGAAGCCAATAGGATATTTTAATCCTGATACGAGTAAATCGAGACCATTTAATGGCAAGCTATTCGGTAATGGATATAGCATAATAGGCTTATATATCAACAGACCCGATGAGGATAACGTGGGATTATTCTCTTATACCCAGTCTAAATTAGATTATAGCGGGCTTCACAACCACCTATCGGTCGAGGTATTATATCTGGAATTGAAAGATTATGAGATTACTGGGCGTAACTGTGTAGGCGCGATCTGTGGCCGAACTGGAAATCCAGATGAATATTTTCATGTAGTCATTGATCATTGTATTGTCAAGAATGGAACTGTTAGTGGGGTTGATTACGTGGGCGGTCTTGTTGGTAAAAGCTATAGTAAGATTAGCTATTCTTATTCTTTTGGCTCTGTAATAGGTACAGGTGATATTTCAGGAGGATTAATAGGGTATAATGGAAATGATATTTATAATTGTTTTGCAAGAGGCCAGATAAGGGGCAACAGGTTCGTCGGAGGGGTAGTGGGTAAGTTAGAGAGTACATTCATGTCTGTTTGTTATTGGGCCGGAGAAGTATATGGTAATGAATCTGTCGGTGGAATTGCAGGAGAAAATCTAAATTCTGATATCCAATTTTGTTATTGGGACACTGATTCGAAAAGTAATATAGATCATGATTTTGAACACGGAATGACAAGATCCGAGATGAAAGACACTCTTAACTATAATCATTGGAATTTTACCCGGAATTGGTTGATAGATGAGGATATCAATAACGGATACCCAATTTTAAGAGGTTTTATGGCAAAACCTGATAAGCCAGAAGATACTGATGCGGACGGGATGATAAATCTTTCGACTATCAGGCATCTTTTATGGCTATATAAAGGAGGATTTAATGGGGATAGTAGCTACGAATTGGATAATAACATTGACTATAACGATAGAAATGATATATATATGATACAAAGCTGGCAGGTTAGTCCGCTGGGCAATGAGGATACTCCATTTAGCGGTACATTCGATGGAAACGGCTTTGCTATCAAGTCAGTTGAAATAGTAAATGACAGTGAAAATACTGGCTTTTTCGGTGTTTTGAATGATGCTGTGGTTAAGGATTTAACTTTAGATATAAATATTGGATCAGAAGGTCGTAACGTTGGTGGTATTACCGGGCAGAGCATTGACTCTAAGATTGTTGATTGCGAGATTGACTGTAGTATCCAAGAAGGTTTTTACTCTGGGGGTGTAGTGGGTGTAGCCAGACGATCGATTATAGAAAGATGCAATGTAAACGGAATTGTTGATGGAGATTTTCACTCTGGCGGTATCGCAGGAATTATATTCGGAGCGGAAATAAATAAGTGTACTGCTGATGTAAAAGTGGAAGGTTATAAAACTGCTGGAGGTCTGGTGGGAAGGGTAGAAGTAGATTCTAAAATCAATGGCCCTTCTTATGGCAGTATAATCCGTGAGTGTTATAGTATTGGGGATGTATCTGGTGGAGCTGAGAGAGCCGGTGGATTATGTGGTGAATTGTTCTTAGGGTCAACCATAAAGGATTCATATAGTAGAGCTGAGGTAAGAGATTCTTATCAGGGTGGGGGATTTGTAGGAGGCGACTCTGGAGAAATAGTGAATTGCTATAGTGTTGGTCAGATTGAACAAATAGATCCATTTAGCCGACCAGGGGGGTTTTCAGCTACTGCTACCTCCTTTGGAGGAAAAGCTCAAACCACATCTTGTTATTGGGATGTGGAGACTTCTGATACAGAATTCTCAGATAGTGGCCTCCCCCGTACCACAGCAGAAATGAAATCCCAGACCAACTACGTTGGCTGGGACTTC
>Ga0207422_1001794_pt1 | contig 36127 bp, 32 predicted proteins | sample MarCyaLeptolynsp_FD_187757 | JGI IMG/M metagenome (GOLD analysis project Ga0207422, IMG submission 187757) | Marine cyanobacterial communities from Panama - species 1 Leptolyngbya sp. (SPAdes) | ecosystem: Environmental > Aquatic > Marine > Unclassified | place: Panama: Panama City | collected... | reverse complement strand
AAAGTCCTCTCCTTATACAGCACTCAAGATATTTTCAAAAAAGCATTAAATATTCAGGAAATAGACGATTTCCAACTAGCAGCAATTTATGCAAAATCTTCACCGAATGTTAAGAATTTATTAATAAGACCGTATATTTCCGATGATGGAATGCAAGCTCGCATAGTAGCAAGAATAAAAGATTCAGATCATGAACTCATAAGAAATGAATTACTATCTAAAATAAATACTCATGTCATAAAATTATACTCCGAGAATAAAAGTATTACTGCAAGAGTTACGGGCATAGGAGTACTTTATAATAATGTATTACAAAGCCTATATCGCTCGCAGATCCTTACTATAGGTTTTGTTTTCATAGCTATTTTTACTATTTTATCAATATTGTTTATGAATTTTAAATATGCATTTATAGCAGTCCTGCCCAATATATTTACTGCAATTTTCATTATCGGATTAATGGGATTGTTGAACATACCATTAAACATAATGACAATTACCATTGCTGCTATCACTATAGGCATTGGCGTTGACGATTCTATTCACTATATACATCGATTCAAAAAAGAATTAGTTATCTGTCAAGATCTTGAAACAGCTTTAAAAAAGGCCCAATTAACTGTAGGTAAAGCTTTATGGTTTACTTCTTTTACCATAGGGGTAGGATTTATATTATTAGTGTTCTCTAATTTCACACCATCGATATATTTTGGTTTATTCACCTTTATAGCTATGATTACATCAATTATTGCTACATTTACAATTGTGCCGATTACACTAATGTTATCGAATGCCAATAAGAACTTTTAGCGACAAAGTAATATCAGACATATATTTATCATGTAGCAAAAATATAAATTACACTATATTTTCCACTTTATTACACAATAGAGTATTATTATCGATTTATGACAAGCATACATTTTCTAGTTAGTGTACACTTTCAAAGCGTTACATCTTTTCCATCTATACTTTGATTATTAAAAATATAACTATTTGAATAACCCTATGCATTTGCGAGTTATGTCATATAACATACATAAATGTATTGGCAGTGTTGATCGAAAATATAACCCTGCAAGGATTATTGAAGTCATCCGTCATTATGAGCCTGATATTGTTCTACTGCAGGAGGTAGACAAAGGTGTGCCACGCTCAAATAACGATGACCAGGTAGCGTTGCTGGCGGATAGATTAGGATTCAGCCACCAGCTGTTTCAGGCCAATGTAACACTAAAAAAAGGCTGTTATGGTAATGCCATACTCAGTCATTACCCACTAAGCAAATCCTTGAATATTGACTTAACAGTTCCGCCTAAAAAAAAGAGACGTGGTTTAGCTGCGCATATTAAAATAAAAGATGGCAAACATACGCGATCAATAAAATTTGTTAATGTGCATCTTGGTTTAGCAGCTTATGAAAGAGCAGTTCAAGTCAGGCGAATAGTAAATGACACCTACATAACTAATAACCCGCACAATTTACCCATTGTATTAGGTGGAGATTTCAACGATTTATGGCAAAACCTGTGCAGAAAATCCTTGTACGCTAATGAGTTCTCACCAGTACTAGGCAAGACTAAAACTTTCCCGTCAATACTTCCCTCACGAGCACTTGACAGAATATTTTATCGAGGGAATCTTGAAACAATTAATTCATTTGCCGGACATACAAAATTAGCACGTATGGCATCTGACCACTTGCCTATAATTGCAGACTTTACATTATCTGCATAACATTTCGTTAAACTACTTTACTTGATATATGTTTGAAAAAATTTTTAAGGCAAATATTCTCTAACTAAATCTCTTTCAGCAAGTAGTTCCTGTTCAGATTGCTTAATCATTTCCTGGCTAAACTCATTTAACTCCAAGTCATCTATAATCGAAACTTTAGCTTCATCAGCAAATACCGGGACAGAAAAGATTAACCCTTCGGTAATATTATAACTACCAGTAGAATATATTCCCATACTCACCCAATCATTATCCCGCACACCAAGAGCCCAGTCTCTCATATGATCTATAGCAGCTGATGCTGCCGAAGCAGCTGAGGATAATCCTCTAATTTCTATTATTTTTGCACCTCTTTTTCTTACAGAATCAATAAATATTTCTTTGTACCAATCTATATTTACCACATCAAATGCAGCGGCGTTATTGATTCGACAGTAGTTAATATCAGGATATTGTGTATTTGAGTGATTACCCCATACTATTACATTCTTAATAGCACTTGAATGTACTCTTGTTTTTTCAGCAAGCGTATTAACTGCACGATTTTGATCAAGCCTCATCATTGAGGTCACTTGATGAGCTTGTAAATTTGGTCCGTTATGAAGTGTAATTAGCGCATTAGTATTAGCTGGATTTCCTACAACCAAAACCTTGACGTCCTTAGATGCATGATCACTTATATTTTTACCCATTTGCTTAAAAATTACGCCGTTAACGCTAAGCAAATCACTTCTTTCCATGCCCTTGGAGCGTGGTCTGGAACCAATGAGAAAAACACAATCTGCATCACTAAATCCCTCAGCCAGATCTGAAGTAGCAACCAGGTTATTCATAGTTGGAAAGGCACAATCTCTTAATTCCATCTCTACACCACGTAATGCAAGTAATGCAGGTTCAATCTCAATCAAATGCAAATTAACCGGCTGATCAGGACCAAACAAATCTCCAGCTGCTATTCTAAACACTATGGCATAGCCGATATTACCTGAGGCACCAGTAATAGCGACTGTTATTGGTTTTTTCATAAGTTACATTCTATCGTGTTGATAATAAATCTGTATGAGTCGACATGCATCATGGTTTAAAAATATTCCCCAAATACGCAGCGATTTGGGGAAAAATATTGAGTAATGGTTCTTATCTGCGTTTTAGGGGAAGGAAGTCAAATTAGTTAAGCTATTAAGTACTTATTTTTATTTATAAAGTTATAATGCTTTTAATGCCGCAAAGTTAGCTCCATTGATACTTACTTGTTTCTCAATATCAACACTACGAACTAGCATATCTAAAACTGGGCACTGTCGATTAACTGCAATCACTAATTGTCTAAGCTTTGCTTGAAGCCTTTTGACTTTTGCAGTACAAGGGACATCTTCATCCAAAGAAGTCTCAACCTTATATTCAAACTTTCCAGCTTTAGGAGAGCTGTTTACATCAGATATTATTTTTTCAATTGCCTGTTTAACCTCTTCCTGCGACATCCTTAAGCCCCAATACTTTTTATTATAAGAATCAAACTCATATAATGAATTTTATAGCTATAAAAGCAATCGCTAAATAGTAGGATATGGGCTATTACCCTATAGTGGGATATCAGAATTTTAATGCAGTATAAATTGATACAACCTTATATTAAGGGTAAATACTTATAATAATTTATGCCTTAAAGTACTCTTAACAAAGTATTTACTTATACTACATAGTATTTAACTAATATTGATAACATCATCCAAACACCGACCAAACAAAGTAGCATAGAAAATATAATATCAATTATACGCAACGATTTTTCAGTAAATAACATATTATGAATTATTGAACCTGCATACGAATAAGCTAATAAACCACATATACTTAATGAAGTAATTATTGCTGCAGTCATTAACATAGGTAGCTCAGGGCTATTAGTAAAAATTATCACAACAACCGCAGGATATTTCGAGTTTAAAATCTGAATAATAACGCCATTGAGGAAGCCCGGTTTAGTAGAGCTGGAATTATTATATTGCTTACGCCTAAGTAGACCAATTGCAAGATAAATAATATATGCACCACCGATTATTTGAATGATATCTATTGAGCTACTGAGTTGAAATACCATTTCAACCATTAACACCCCTATCACAACACTAACTATTGCATAAACAGTAATTATCCCCAATAGAAATACTAAAATATTACCTAGCCCGTACCGTGCAGCAAATGTAAAAGATACAAGATATGATGGACCTGGGCTTAATAACAGCGGTAGTGCCAGTAATAGCGTTGAAATCAAAATTGATTCATCAATTAATTACAGTCGACATTTATAACGAATTTTCTCTCTTTAATTGCTTAAACTGCTCCAGACAAGCCGGGTTACCAATCGAACCAAGATTTTTTACCACACCACCTGCCATTGCTGTTCTAGCAGCACCTTCTACACGTTTGCCATTAATTGTATATGGCACGTCATCCACAATATGGACACGTGCAGGGACATGTCTAGGAGAAGCTTCAGCACGTATTTGCTTTCTAATCTTGTCAACAATAGTTGTTGTTATTTCAACCCCCTCGGCAGGCTTGATACATAAAACAACTTCTTCGTCTCCTTCATGGCTGGCACCAAATACCAGAAAATCATCAACTTCAGGATACGCTTCACATACAGCATAAATTTCAGAAATACCAATGCGTACACCACCGGGTTTTAATGTGTTGTCAGAACGGCCATGCACATAGGCACCACCGGTATAAGTTAATTCTGCGACATCACCATGCGTCCATATTTCCTCTCGATCAGCAAAATACGTGTCATGGTAGCGTACATCACCACCCTCTCCCCAGAATGTTATTGGCATTGACGGAAATGGTTCTGTACAAACCAGATCACCACGACGCTCTATGACTTCAACCCCTCTTCCATCAAGTACTGAAACGGCATGACCCAATGCTTTTACTGTAAGTTGTCCGCGTCTTACTGGGTGTAACGGTGAACCAATCAGGAAACAACCTAGAATTTCAGTACCACCAGATATAGAAGAAAACATCATATCCGCCTTGATAGCTTGATAAACCCAATCAAATTGATGTGGTAATGTTGGCGCACCACATACCATTAATGAGCGTAAGGCATTTAAGTTATGTCTTTCTCCAGGAAGATAGTTTTCTACTGCTAAAGTCGCCAGGTATTTTGGACTAATACCCAAATGAGTTACGCCAATGTCTTCAGCCAGCTTCCACAAAGGTGTTGGATCAAGCCCTTCAGGTGTCTTCAAGATTGGCGCTCCATCGTAAAGAACAATTGCCGCACCTGCGCCAATAGCTGACACCATCCAGTGATACATCATCCATGCAGTATTTGTATACCAAATAACTTTATCTCCAGGACGCACATCACCATGCAACATATGTTCTTTCATATGTTGCATAAGTACACCACCAGCACGATGCATAATCGCTTTTGGTATGCCTGTTGTTCCAGATGTATAGAGTATATAAACCGGGTGGTCAAATGGAAGGCGTGCAAACTCTAACGGGCTATTTTCTCCAAACGTCTCTTGTTTAACTGAACTTTTACCTGGAATCTCCCCTTCACCACTAATGACTAGGGTAGTAATACTCGGAATATGCTCTAAGACTTCAGCAATTCTTGTACTAATATCATGCTGTTTGCCTGCATAGTTATAACGAGTGGTAGTAAATAATACTTTCGGTTCCACTTGACCTATGCGATCAACAATTGCAGTTTTACCAAAGTCAGGCGAACAGGACGTCCAGACTGCACCTACACTCAAAGTTGCTAGCAATGACACCAGCGCTTCAAAATTATTAGGTAATACCGATGCCACACGATCACCTGGCTGAACGCCTACTGCTTGTAGTCCATTAGCTGCTTGAGCAACACGACCACATAACTCACCCCTGGTAATAGATTGTTGTTCATTCGCTTCATTCACATAATAAGCAACGACCTGCTGTTCATCTCCTCGCAGTAAGTTTTCAGCTAAATTGAATTTCGCATCAGGGAAGAATTTTGCACCTGTCATCCAGGCATTTTCGTCGGCAACAAAAAATGTTTCTCCTTTTTCACCTATAATGCCAGCAAAATCCCAAACAGCTGACCAAAAGCCTCCCAGATCACTAATAGACCAGCGGTGCAAGCTGTCATAGTCATTAGGATCAAAGCCATTACTAATTGCAAATTTAGCGAGTGCAGTTTGTTTAAACAGATCTTTTTTTGGGGTCCAGTGAATATTATTTTGCATTTCAAATACTACTTAATGTGGATCTTCAAGTGCGTCTGTAACAAGTTCGGTTAAATCCCGCACCACTATTTGTTCTTCCATACCAAGCGCTTGCACAGCAGCGTTATACATAACAACATCTTTAGGGCAAGCCACAATAAACTGATCAACATCACCAAGTGCAAGTGCTTCTTTAATCCGGTTTTCACTTGGCCGTTCGCTAACATCCGAGTCATCCATCCATATACGCCCCCCTCCTGCACCGCAACAAAAACTGTTCTCGCGACAACGGTCCATATCATGTAACTTATAACCTAAAGCAGTAATCAATTCTCTAGGTGCATCAAAACCATTGTTGTAACGGCCTAAATAACATGGGTCATGATAAGTGACAGTACTATTATTTTTATTATTAATCTGCAAACGGCCAGTGCGGATTAATTCCCATAGAAACTGAGAATAATGAATAACATCGTAGTTACTACCAAGAGAGCGATACTCTGAGCCAAGTGCATTTAATGTATGTGGATCTGAAGTTAATATACTATTAAACTCACAGGCATCGAGCTCATTAATATTATGTTGTGCAAGCATCTCAAACAGTCCTTCATCACCTGCACGCCTAACATCATTACCAGTATTGTGTTCACCATCATACAAAATACCAAAATCAATACCAGCTTTATTTAGCAATTCACCTAACAACAATGTCAGTTTTTGCACGCGTGGATCAAAGCTAGCAAAATCACCTACGAACCATAAAATATCAACAGGTTCCTTTCTTGCATCTTTAATTTTGAAGCTCAAGCCTTTTGTCCAACGTGCACGTTGTTTTGCAGGTTTACCGAATGAATTACCATGAGTTTGAAAACTTGTCAGAGCCGTTTGTAACATTGGTTCAATTTCACCACGCTCAACAAGAGAACGTCTTAATTGTATAATTTTGGGTACATGCTCAATATGAACCGGACACACTTGCATACAAGCTCTGCAAGTCGTACATGACCACAACGTTTCTTGTTTAATGGTTCCACCCGCTACTGGCAAAGAATATGCACTGTCCAGCAACCCTTCATTTGTTAGCAAACCATCACGCAAATCCATAATTAAGGTTTTTGGGCTTAACGGCGTACCCGCCGCATTAGCAGGGCATACTTGTTGACAACGACCACACTCAGTACAGGAAAGTGTGTCCAGAAGATCTTTCCAGGTAAAATCTTCAAAATTTTCTACTGTTTTATGTTTTTTACTATCTTCCAGGTCCACAGGCGGAGGCGGCAATACACCATTCGGTGTTAAAGGACGAAAGAAAATATTCGGTGCTGCCGTAAACATATGTCGATGTTTTGAGCCTGGAATATATATTAAGAAACCCAGAATCACTAAAATATGTAACCAGTAAAACACTGCGGTAGATAACTGGGCAATTGAACCGCTAATACCCAAACTTAGAAAAATACTAGAAATAAATGATGAGATGGGACGATATTGATTATAATTTCCACCTTCAAAAGCAATACGTGAGGCAAACTCAAGTAACATAGTTACAACAATCGCAACCACCAATACATAAATGATTGTTGCATCATTCTTTTTAGAACCGTCAAATCGTGCTGGACGCTTAAAGTATCGTTGCCATACTGCCATCCCTATTGCAAAAAGCATAACTAGAGAAAAGATTTCTTGCAGCAATGCTATCCATGTTTCTCCTCCAATCGGCACTAAACTAAACCCTGGAAACAATCCTGAACCAAATGCCTGGATAATAGCGGTGAATAACACAAGGAAACTTGTGAATATCATCAGGTGTAAAGCACCTGAGTATCTGATTTTTAATAATCTTCGGTGTAATCCAATATCACCGAAGACACCTTTCAGCCGAGTCCACGGTTGATCAGTGCGGATGACTGACTGTGCTTTTAGTAACGGACGGAATCGATACCAGGCTCTCCAGCCTGCTACAACAAATGCGGCTAAAGTTAAGCACCAAATAACAATGGTGTGAATGGATGACATGTTTAACCACCATCTTGCAAACGTGTTACAAGTGCGGGTAACACATGAAACATATCACATACAGCTCCATAATGTGCCTTGCTGAATATAGGTGCCTGTTCATCAGAATTAATCGCAATAATCAATTCCGAGTCACCCATTCCTTCAAGATGTTCCGCAGCACCAGACACTCCAGCCATTAAATAAAGCTTAGGTTTGACTTTTGTTCCTGACTTTCCCACTTGACGCGCTTTAGGTAGCCACCCAGCATCAATCACAGGGCGAGAACCAGCAACTTCTGCATCAAGTTTACTAGCTAACTCTTCAACAATTGATAATTTTTCAACACCCCCCAGGGCACGACCAATACACACAATACGATCTGCTTTTGTCAGGTCAATCCCGCCTGATTCAGGCTCAAGAGTATCAAGGACTTTTACGTTATCAGTTGTACTATCATCTATGCTTACATTTTCAACCGTTGGTGCTTGTATTTGAGATACTTGAGACTTAATTGCCCCGGGCATAACGACACCAATAGCAGGTAATAATGTTTTAACATTAGCAAGCAGCTTACCACCATATACTTGCGATGTAGTCACCATGTGAGCGTCATCGATTGACATGTCGGTAATATAACCTACCAATGACAAGTTATTTTTGTATGCCGCCGCAGCTCCCAAGTCGACGCCTGAGGTGCTATAACTTAATAAAACTAAATCAGGTTCTTTTTTTGCAATCACTTGATTTAAACATTGTTGATGCTTATTTGGCATGTAATTTTCATAGTCACTGCCACTGGCGATACATACATTATCAACACCAGATAACTGTTGAGTAATTTTTTCAGCTATATTGTCATTACTTGCACATACCAAAGCCTCAACACTACTATTTAAACTTTGTGCCAGAGCAATCAATTCCAAACTTGCATCTGCAACAGCACCGTTTACATGATCAATATAAACAAGTATCTTCATTATAGAATTCCTTTATCTTGTAACAAAGAATGAATTTGATCTGCGATTTCATCAGTATCACCTTCGAGCATAGTTGCACCGTCACTTAAATCCGGAAGCGCAAGTTCCTGTGTCCCTACCTTGTCATTATTTGGTGTGCTTGTAACTTGCAGCTCTGGAATTGATACTTTAAGTAAATCACGCAATTTGCTGCCCGCCACATAACGGGGAGGTTGAGTTGCTGTTTGCAAACCAATGACAGCCGGTGTATTCATTTCTAGTAATGCAGCCCGACCACCTGAATATTCTTGACGCACAATTATCTTGTCATTTTCTATGTGAAAATCTGATATTGCACTCGCCTGCGGCCAGTCTAAATCCGCTGCTAAATATGGGCCGAGTTCACCAAATAAATCATCCGTGGATAGCACACCGACCAGCACAACGTCCGGTTTTAGTTCACGTATTGCTGCAGCATAGACTGGTGCTAATGCTCTGGATGATCGGTCTTCTATGTCATCTTCAAACGATATATGGAACACATCATCGACGTCACGTGCTAAGGCAGTTTTTAGCAATCTTTCCGTACCTTCATCCTCGATAGTAATAGCAGTGACATGAGCATTGGACGACTCTTTTAATAATACAGCCTGCTCTAAAGCTTGATCATCAAATTGATTTATTTCCAGACCAACCCATTCTCGATCAATATCGGTTCCATCTTCTGCAAGCTCTAATTCATCTGTCAAAACTGGATTTAAACGCACAATAACAACTATTTTCATCTGAAAACTCTTATTATTATTTAAAGTAAGTTTGTTATATTCGTATTTTTAATCTAATGCACTATATAGGTAACAAATTATATTTTTAATACTTAAAAAATGGCCGCCTATAGGCGGCCATTTTTATACTGCTAGCGTCACACAAATATCTTATTAGAAACTATGTGGATCATTAGAATCACGCACACTGATCTCATTTTCTTCAGCGTATGCTGCAGCAACTTCTTCGATTAATGGTGTAATGATACTTTGATCTGCCTGAATCCAATCAGATACCAAGTTAAAGCCAGTACCATCCCATTCTTGTACACGCGCAGCACCACCACCTTCATGATCTTCAGGAGTAACTTTAAGCTCCTGCAAAAGTCCAAGCATGCCTAACTCTTTAAGACGTGCTTCATCAATGACCATATTTTCAAGACCCCAACGCATCTCTTCACCATTTAGAGGTCGGTTACCATATTTAGTCATGGCAGAACGCATTCCTTCAACTGCAAGTGCCGCGTTAACCAGCCCAATATTATAATAAACCCAACCAAATTGTGATTTATCTTTAAGGTCAGTTTTATTTGTATCTAGAACATGTTTTTGCAAGCGCTTATGGATTTCAAAATCAGTTCCACCTGGATATGGCGCAAGAGCATGGAAGCCAACTGCTGCATCACCTGCTGGAATTAAATCTCCCTCAGAACCTGCCCATACATCACCCACCATTTTGTTCGGGTCCATGCCAAATCGTTTTGCAGTTTTAATTGCAACAGGAGTCATCACACCCCAAGTTCGAAGAACAATCCAATCAGGATTAAGTCCACGTACTTGACGCCATATCGCTGACTGCTCATTACCTGGATGCGCCACGGGGATTTGTATATCTTCAAAGCCATACTTTTCAGAAAGCTTTTTCATTACTTGCTGAGATGCGCGACCATAACCGGAGTCATGGTAAACAGTGACAATCTTTTTACCTTTTAACGCATCAAACCCACCTTCTTCCTGAGCGATAAATGACATTGCAACTGATCCCTGACTATAAAAGGTAAATAGCAATGGGAACTCATAAGGGAATACAAGACCATTACGCGATTCTGAACGTCCGCCTGCAGGATCAAACAAAGGTATTTTATCTTTACGTGCGCGTGGTCCTAATGCGTAGGTTGCTGGTGTTGAATGAGTCATAAAAAAGGCAGTGGGTGAACCATCTTTGCCACCCTTAATACGTTCGTATACTTCAACTGCGCGGTCTGGGCTGTATTCGGTCTCAAATTCTTCAACATTTAATTTAACACCATTTACTCCACCTTCAACTTCATTGATATATGTAAAGTAGTCGCGTTCGCCAGCAAACCAAGGAGCACCACTAGATGCATATGGGCCGACACGATAGGTCGGTAGCGGTACAAATTGTGCTACTTCAGCAAATGTTTGAGTTGGTACTGCTAGTGTTAAGACTGTCAGTATAATTGCAACTGCACCAGTCAGAAATTTTTCTCTCATTATTGTATCCTCTCTACTGTGATTGTTATTTGGTTTATGTTTTTACTACTCCGCTTGTTGTTATATAAGAAAATACTTAAGATATTGAATTAGATACTATCTTAATCACTTTCCGATTTTGGTGTTGGACGATAAATTGGACCACGCATAGTGACACGCTCAAGCATTCCATTGGTCATATACTCTGGTGTTTCATGTGGGTCATAGGGTGCCGGCACCTGGCCTGGATAGCCCATAGCTTCGCGCACTGTCTCTGACATAAGGTAACCACCACTGGCAACTAAAGTAATTGCATCAAATGCAATTCGGTCGTCTTTATTAAGTGCATTTAGTGCCTCGGAAACATCTTTGTCGCTACAGAAACGTACTCCACGCAAAAAATCTGTTGACAAGTCAGGTCTTACTGCCAGAACTTTATCTAATAGATCTTTATGTACACCCACGGCTGTTGGCGCAGGTTTGTTACCATATTCGGGAATTAGGTAATCAGCCAATATTGCAAAAATTGCTCTATCTTCATCATTAAGTTTATCCATTATGATGTCTCCACATTTCTACGTTCGTTAATCATATGCATGGTTTGACGATGAGCTACTGCCATTATTGTTGCTGTTGGGTTTGCACCCCCAGAAGTCGGGAAAGTACTACCATCAAAGACAAATAAGTTAGGCACATCGTGTGCCTGTCCCCATTCATTAACAACAGAATCCTCTTTGTTAAAGCCCATTTTGCATGTCCCAAGTAAGTGCCAGCCAGACTCACGCATTTGTGGACATACTTGCGTTTCTATTGCACCTGCTGCAAGTAATGCGTCTTCAGCACGTGCACTATGGAAATCAAGTAAACGTTTTGAATTCTCAGAAGTCTTGTAAACAACTTTTGGCGCAGGAATACCATCTGAGTCAACTAAATCATCATCAATTGTGACTGCATTGGATTCTTCTGGTAAATCTTCGCCAATAATCGCGTACAGGCCGGTGCGACCAAATCGCCTTTCCATCATCTTGTGCCAATTAACACCCCAAGAGTCTTCGATCTTGCCTCCATCTATAAATACTTCTGAGCCGACAAAACCTTTTGTACTAAGCGGGCCTCCTCCAGACATACCTCCCCACTTCGCACCACGGACAAACCCACGACTTTCATCTGTCTCATAAAACTGCATCGTCTCAATAAGCATTCCTGATGGTCCGCGCCAACTTTCTAAGTCTTCATCAAAATGCCCCATAACTAAACCAAAGGGATGCATCATTAGTCGTTTACCAACAAGTCCTGAATTATTAGCTAAGCCATTAGGAAATGTTTTAGATTTTGAATTTAATAATATACGCGGTGTGCCGATTGTATTTGCGCAGACAATGACAGTTTTAGCTAACTGCCGTCGTTCGCGGCCGTTCTTGTCAATATATATAGCACCTGTGACACGTTGTTTATCATCACTGTATTCAATCTCACGTACTCGCGCACCGGCTATAAGTTTAAGTCCACTCTTGACTGATTCCGGAATAAAATTCAAGTCAGGAGACCACTTGGCTTTTTCATTACAACCAAACATACATGTGCCTCGACGTGCACATGGATTTAAGCCATTGTAAGGAACTGATGGCATGGCGTTAGAACCTGGCCACCAGTGCCAACCAAGATTATCAAGACCAGAAGCTAGCTTTAAACCTACCTTTCCGATTGGAATATTAGGTGTTGGATATGAACCTTGAGGAGGATAAGTAGTATTTCCGGCAGTACCGGATATACCTAACGCGTGTTCTACAGCAAGCAAATGCGGCAATTGATCTTCATAAGTAAACGGCCAGTCATCAGCTACACCATCTAAAGTTTTAACTCGAAAATCAGAAGGTAAGAATGATACCCAGTGGCCACCAAAAATTGTTGCACTACCACCAACTGCTGAAGCCATTAGTGGCTCAACATCACTTTCTTTAGTATTAATTGGGTAATCACGTTCAAGATCACGAAAATTTGGTGCCGGATGCCATTGTTTACCACCCGCAAGCTCAAACTCAGGCTTATCCCCAGGATAATCACCTGGGTCTACCCAATCACCCTGCTCCAACATGACAACAGACATCCCTGCTTCAGTCATATATTTCGCAGCAACTGAACCTGAAGGTCCAGAACCAATTATAAGGACATCAAATTCTTCTGATAATTTACCCTTAGTGGCCATGTTACTCCTCGTAAATTCATTATAATTTTTTTATATCTACTTGTGGTTATAGTGATACATGCTCATATTAGTTCAATGCCTAATAAGTGCGAGATATACACTCTCAATTCACTCTAAAGTGTTAATAATTTAGCATCTCTAGAGCACTCTACTAGCTGCTTATAACAATACAAAAAATACACATTACGTATGAGTAAAATTCGTCATATAAAAAAATTCAATAATGTAAAGCAGCCATTAGATAATTATTTATATAAATAATTAAAAAATAATACGAACCGAACATAAATAAAAGCAATACAGTGTTAAAAATATTTCCTCGACTTAATAATTACACAACCTAAACCTTACTATTGCTCAACTTAAGTCATACTTAACTTGCCTGCTCCGCACCCAAATATATTTCATGCAAGTCTTCCCGTTCTGCCAATTCATTTGCAGTCCCCGATAACACAACTTTACCGGTATCGATGACATAGGCTCTGTGCGCATGTTTTAAAGAAAGGTGTATGTTCTGCTCTGCCACTAAAAAAGAAACACCATTTTCTTCATTCAACTGTGTAATAATCGAAAAAATTTCTTGCATTAAAATTGGCGCTAAACCCATTGAGGGTTCGTCTAACAAAACCAAGTCTGGTTTTGTTAACAATGCACGCCCGATTGCTAACATTTGTTGCTCACCGCCAGAGGTTAGTCCAGCAAGTGTTTTATTCTTTTGCTTCAGGCGTGGAAACCAGTGATATATTCGATCTATCTCATCATGCATTTGTTGCCGCTTCGGTTTATGCAAAAAAGTACCTGATTTAAGATTTTCTTCTACAGTCAAATGTTCAAAAACACGTCGCCCCTCAAGTACATGCACAATGCCTTTAAGTGCAAGCTTATGTGGAGGAATACCCAATAAACTCTCACCTTTAAATTTGATATCACCACAACTGACCCGCGCACGCTCTGTCTCTGCTATCCCCGAAATCGCTTTCATGGTAGTACTTTTACCTGCGCCATTTGCTCCTAACAGTGCCACAATCTCACCTTGAGCAATAGTCAGCGATATATCAGACACGCCAAGAATAGATTCATCGTAGATAACCTCTATTCCTTCAACAGATAAAATATTTGGAGTGTCTGCTTCAATATTGGAAGACATAATAATCTTACTCTGCTTTTAATATACGTTTATTAAACCAAGCAGAAGTGTTACGGACCATTTTATCAATACCTTCTGGTTCTTTAATTAAGAAGGCAATAATTAATGAACCAAATATAACTTTATTCATATTTGATAAAAAACCAGGATCCAGACTGCCGCCTAAAAATGTCTTGACAATATAATCAATAAATATTGGTAATAAGAAAATAAATGCCGCGCCGATAAAATTCCCACGAATAGAACTCATCCCGCCAATAATAATAATGAACAAAATCTGGAATGAACGTTCAATCGTAAAACTACGTGTACTTGCAGTACCAAGAAAAATAAATGCCCAAAATGCACCCGCAATACCGATATAGAAACTACTGACCGCAAAAGCAACTATTTTATATTTTTTTGCATTAATACCGATTACGCCCGCCGCTGTATCCATATCACGAATAGCCATCCAGTTACGACCAATTGGACTGTGAATAATGCAACACGCTAACCATGTTAACGCCAACACAACAAATACTGTAAAGTAATACCTGACAACTGGGTCACCATTAATATCTAGGCCAAACAATGTCATCGGAGGTAAAGTAACCGTTGGTACCTCATTAAAGTTATAAAACCAAGGCACTTTTATGAATAGCCAACCAAGAAAAAACTGCGCAGCAAGCGTAGTTACCATGACATAAAAACCTTTAATGCGCGCACTAGGTATGCCAAATAAAAACCCAACAAAAGCCGTTGCAAAGCCTGCTAATAATAACGCCAATGGAAAGGAACGAATATCCGCATGAATTGCGAAACAGAACATGGCATAAGCGCCCGCAGCCATAAAGCCACCTGCACCAAGTGACACTAAACCCGCATAGCCAGTCAACATATTCAAACCAATACCGGCAAGTGCCAGTATTAAAACAGGAAGAACAATAACTGACATCCAATACTCAGTTGCTATAAAGGGAACAATTAATAGCGCTGCTACGGCAACATAGACTTCCCAACTGATTTTTTTATTATTCAACGTAGTTATTTCTCGTGTTGGACTTATTTTTTTATGACTGAGATTTTTAGTACAGCAGCTAAACTCTTTCTATTTCGACATCTCCAAATAAACCTGCAGGACGTATAAACAGAAAACCGATAGCAACAAAATACGCAAACCAGGTAACAATCCCACCTCCAATATGTACGCCTATATATGTTTCAGCTAGAGCTTCACTAGCACCAACAATTAAGCCAGCAACAATTGCACCTCCAATCGAAGTAAAGCCACCTATAATTAATACCGGTAGAGCTTTCAATACAACAAGAGATAAAGAAAATGCAACGCCTTGTCTTGCTCCCCAGGCCATACCTGCAATCAAACCTGTAAGAGCTGCTACCGCCCAAACAATTTGCCATATTCTATTGAGGTTAACACCAAGAGTTTGTGCCGCTGCAGTATCATCTGCTACCGCACGCAGAGATATTCCCATACGTGTTTTATTAAAGAGCAGAGCCAAAATCACAACCATAGTGATTGCAACACCTGCCGCCACAAGATCAAACTGGCTAATCAGAATATCACCAACAAAAATTGGAAGGTCTTCAACCCCAATATCAAGACCACGTATTTCTGCACCCATTATGCCTTGCGCCAAGCCTTCAATTACATACGCTAAGCCTAACGTTGCCATAAACAAAGTCATTACATCACGATTAGCAAGCGGACGAAGCACTATGCGTTCAATTAAAATCGCACCCACAACGGTAATAACAACTGTAGCCGCCAGTGCAGCAAAAAACGGCAATCCCAATTCATTTAAAGACACTAATGTAAGAGCTGAAAATAATAACATTGCACCCTGAGCATAGTTAAAAACACCACTCGCCTTGAAAATAAGCACAAACCCGATAGCAACCAGTGAATACATTGTCCCAGCAAGCAAACCACCAATTAACGTCTCTATAAAAAGAATCATATCGATACCACTAGGCTAAATTTATTTTTTTGAATATTCATTAGTGTACTGTCCCTAAATACGCAGCAATAACTTCAGGATCATTCTGTACCTCCACTGGCTCACCATCAGCAATTTTTCTACCATAATCTAGAACCACGACATGATCGGACAAATTCATAACCACACTAATATCGTGTTCGATCAGGACAACTGTTACACCAAGGTCGCGATTGATACTGGTTATGAACTGGCTCATTTCGACTTTTTCTTCTTTATTCATTCCTGCCATAGGTTCATCCAATAAAAGCATTTCTGGTTCCGCAACCAATGCTCGAGCCAGACCTACTCTTTTTTGAATCCCGTAAGCGAGATTTTCTACAATAGAATCGCGATATTCTTCTAGGTCCAGGAATTTAATAATTTCATTGGATTTTTCTTGGAATAATTCTTCTTCACGACGAGCACGTGGTAGTCTTAATGCATATTCAAAAAAACTAACTTTGACTTTTTTTGACAAACCCGACATCACATTGTCAAGAACACTCATTTTTTGAAACAGAGCATTATTTTGAAATGTACGCCCTATCCCCATATGCGCAGCCTTGAGTGGCTCCATTTTCTGGAAATGCTTACCGTTAAAAATGATCTCGCCAGAATCTGGTACATAAACACCATTTAGAATATTCAGCATTGAGCTTTTGCCCGCACCATTAGGCCCGATTAGAGAACATATTTCTCCTGTACGAACAAAAAATGAGAAATCTGAAATTGCACTGACCCCTTTGAATGAAAGAGAAACATGTGAAACATCTAATATATAAGAATGTCCCTTTTCTTCCATCTCTACCACTTCAACCCCTTACGATATTTATTATAATTTTATATTAAGTTTATATCTTATATAAATACAAACTTTTTATATCTTATGAGCATATAAAATGTTATTGAATAATTTGTTAATTCTAGCGTAACAACTAAAGATACAAGCGTTTATGTTTATTATTTCACCAGGTATTAAGCTGCTTATTTTTTCTAAATCTGTTTATATTTACTTTAATATTGCCCGCTTAAATATTAACTAAAAATCTCATATTTATATATTCTTACATTTACTATAGTTCATACAAGTAGCGACTAAATATATTAAGCTACATCTTCAAAAATTGCTTTAACTTCCAAAAATGCCTCTAGACCCCATTCTCCATATTCTCTACCGTTGCCGGATCTTTTATAGCCACCAAAAGGAGCGGCCAAATCACCTGACGGGTAATTAATATAAACATCACCTGCTTGCAACTTGGAAGCAATTTCTCTTGCCTTGTTCACATCAGCTGATTGCACATATGCAGCCAAGCCATAATGTGAATCATTTGCCATCTCTACAGCCTGATCAACATCATCATACGGATGGATTGAGAGCACAGTGCCAAATATTTCTTCACTCGCGATCGTCATATCCTGAGTTACAGACGAGAAAACGGTTGGCTTGATGTAATAACCTTTATCAAGCCCTTCAGGACGACCAACACCTCCTGTTATTAGTCTTGCACCCTCATCTATACCGCTTTGAATTAATTTTGTTACATGCTCATGTTGCTTGGCATTAACTACCGGTCCATATTCAGTTTTTTCATCATAGGGTGACCCTACAACAAAAGATTCAGCAGTCTTTTTCGCGATAGCTTCTGCTTGCTCTAACAGACGTTTTGGTACAAACATTCGCGTTGGCGCACTGCACGACTGACCATTATTTAAATAGCAAGCCGCAACACCTTTAGACACAGCGGCTTCTAGATCGGCATCTTCGAGAATTATATTGGCAGATTTTCCACCCAATTCTTGGTGTACACGCTTAACAGTATCAGCAGCATTTTTAGCCACGAGTACACCTGCACGTGTTGAACCCGTAAATGACACCATATCTACCAGCGGATGAGTTGAAATAGCCGTACCAGTAGTCGCACCATCACCAGTCAACATATTGAATACGCCTGCAGGCACACCTGCTTCATCCATCATTTTCGAAAATAACATTGCGCTGATCGATGAAAATTCACTTGGTTTCAGAACAACCGTACATCCAGCTGCTATAGCTGGCGCTACTTTTGTAATAACTTGCAAGTTTGGCCAATTCCAAGGAGTAATTAATCCACAAACACCAATAGGCTCGCGTACTAGTTTAGTTTTTCCTATACGCGATGTTTCTTCAAAAGATTTAAGTACGTCAATATTAACCTGAATATGTGCATGCCCGATTGCGACTTGAACATCACGCGAGAATGTAATCGGCGTACCCATCTCCAAAGTCATGCATTGAGCAAATTCTTCGGCATGTGCATCGTAGGCTTTAAGTATACTTTCTAACAGTGCAATTCGATCGTCCCTTGAACTTCTTCCGTACGTTTTAAATGCATTTCTTGCAGAATTAACTGCATGATCAACATCAGTTTCAGAAGCTATGGCTATTTCACCTATATGCTCTTCTGTTGCAGGGTTTACAATAGATACTCGTTCTCTGCCTACAGGATCAACAAACTTGCCATCGATGTAGAACGCATTATTCAAACCATTAAATATTTGTATCATTTCAAATTGATTGGACATAATATTTTATTATTCGATGTTAGTTAACGATGCATTCTCAAAGCTACTTAGCTGCATTTTGAGACTAATTTGAATCTATCTTGACTGATAAGCATATTTGTTCAATGACTAATAAGTACGATCTAATCAACCTCAACTCACCCAAAAGTATTAGTATCATAAATTTGCGATTAATAGGTGCAGACCTTTGAAATGAGGTATAAAAGTACTTAAATCTAGGTACTTGAAAACCTGAGACATACCTCGAACCTGACAGTTTGAAACTAGAAATTAGTGTGAAAGCTAAATCACTTTAAAGATATTATTCAAGTAAGTTCTAACAACTTAAAAGCTGGCAAAATTCGACCACTTATATTAGTTGGTTCTAATTTTACTTTTTGACTAACGGCACCAGTATCTATTTTACTAGGGTCTGAAATAATATAGCTCAACATAGTTGGCCCTTCCTCTAATTCAACCAAACCAACAATATATGGCGTGACAGGTAACCATGCTGGATGACCTGGTTTATAGACGATTGAAAAAGATTTTAATATGCCATCACCAGATGCCTCTATCCAGTCTAACTGATTACTCCAGCACTGGGGACATATAGTTCGCGGATAAAACACTTTAGTGTCACATTGCTTGCAGTGCTGCAATAAAAGTTTTCCCTCTTCTACTGCGTCCCAAAAGGGAATTGTTATTTTTGTCTTAGTCGGCCCAGGAGTTTCCAAGGTACTTAAATCTACAGTCACTTCATACTCCTAAAATCAACGCAGTCGCTTCACTCATTGTTGCACCATTGCCAGTCACTAAAGCAGTCTGTGCATTTTGTATTTGTCTTCCAGCAGCATCACCACGTAGTTGGCGAACAGCTTCAACTATATGCGTCATTCCTCCAGCCAAATCAGGTTGACCAAAACCCAGTTGACCACCATGAGTATTAAAAGGCATCTCACCAGCATGGCTTAAATCATGATCTCGAACCCATTGCCCAAAACCACCTGGCGCACACAGACCCGCATCTTCAATCGTTATTGCAGCCAACACTGTATAACAATCATAAAACGATAACAGATCCATCTTCGATACTTTAGTTTTTGACTGCTTAAACGCATGTTCAATAGCAATTTTTAAGGGGCCTGATGTTAAATCAGGAGATTGCGATACTGAACGATGTGTTACTTTTTCACCTGCACCCAATATTTGAACAGCATTTTTTGTAAGTTTCTGCGCACGTTTAGGTGAAACAACAATTACTGCTTCCCCACCTGCAACTGGCATTACAATTTCTAATAAATGCAATGGAGACGCGATCATGGGCGAATTTAAAATATCTTCTAAAGTCACGGGTTTATCATAAAAAATTGCATTTGGATTTAATTGTGCATTTTTTCGTGACCATGCCGCTATTAATGCAAAATCCTCGGCAGTTGAGCCATACTTTGCCATATGTGCTTGCATTAACAATGCATAAGAAATATTTGCACCTGATGCGCCAAAAGGAACATCAAATTCGCGAATAGGATTTCGATTTGGTGATCGTGGAGGAATTTCTTCACGTGTGTTTGCAAGTACACAAAGCACTGCGTTACACATACCTGCATTTATGGCCGCAGCAGCTCGCCAGACCATGCCTGCACCTGAGGCACCACCTAGATCAACAACGTTGGCCATTATCGGTTTTATACCTAAATATTCGCAAACAGTAGCAGGAACATGCTGCGGTGTTTCACCAACCTGTGGCCCTACTAATAAACCATCGATATGACCCAATTCCAAACCTGAGTCTTCTAAAGCCATACGTGCCACATTTGCAATCATCTCAAGTGTGGTTTTACCTTGTGTACGACGTGTCGGCTTTAATTCACCAATACCAACAATGGCACCTCGGGAGTTTCCAGTATTCATTGAGCCTAGTTATATAGCTTATATTAAATTTAGGTTACGTTTGTATTTACACCGTTAATACTGAGCTTCTTCTCAATATCCACTTTTCGTGTCAGCATATCTAGCACCGGGCACTGGGCATTAACTGCCACATTCAATTGATTTAGTCTTTCCTCAGACTCAGAGCTCTCAATATAGGTCTGATAATAAATCTTAGTAAAACCTGGGGGTATATTATCTTCTTTTCCAAGTCCTAGTAAGCCTCTAACGTTAAGGTCAGCTTGTAAACTCACTTTACACTTAGTTAGTTCAATACCCATGAGTGAAGCCAGCGCAGAATACATAATTTCATGACATGCACCTAATGCTACTAAAACCATTTCTACAGGACTAGCGCCTTGGTCTGTACCACCAAATGCTGGTGGCTCATCTATAGTTATTATTGGCAACTTTCTAACTGTCCCTTTACAACGAACACCTTCCTCCAATACAGTTTCTACTCTGTATTTGAACTTTCCTGCACTTGGTGATTGCTCAACGTTTTGTATAATTTTTTCTACAGCTTCTCTTATTTCATTTTGCCGGACCATTTTTACTTCCCTTGTTAACTCCTAAGAGTCAATGTGTTACGAAAACTTACCCTGACTATTTACATTATTAATAGCGGATATATATTAATTAACATATAAAACACATATGGCTATAAGGTATTATTTACACATGAATGCATTTTAATTTTAATGCAAATATCAAAGAGTCCAATGGTTTTCATATGACTGAATTCAGATCAACGCATGTAATCATGTCTTATATAAAACCATTTTCAATGGCTAATAAGTGTCAGATCTTTTGGAACAAGCACACCTATTAGTGTTAAGATTGAAGAGTATAAAAGTTATGGTGCATCAGTTAACTTATCCTAAAAGTATAATGAATCGTAGAATTTTAATTGTAGATGACCACCCCCTCGTGAGAGATGCACTACGTAGTGTACTAGAGGGGAGTTTTTCTGATATTGCTTTTGAAGAAGCAGATGATTTTAATAGCACACTCAATATGGTTTCAAAAATGGATTTTGATCTAATATTACTAGATTTAAAGCTTCCTGGAGCTGAAGGCCTAAGCGCATTATTAACATTACGTTCTCACACGCCGGCCACACCTATCGTCGTAATCTCTCATATTGAAGACCGTGAAACAGTTCAAAGCACTTTACGCTGCGGAGCATCAGGCTTCATACCAAAATCCACTTCTCGCGAATTAATAGCACAAGGGATTCAACTTGTCTTATCTGGGGGTGTATTTGTACCACAGCAGTTATTGGAATATGAAGAAACTGAACAAACACCCAGTGATGTAAATTCTCTAACTAAACGACAAAGCGCTGTTCTAGAACTTGTATTACAGGGGTTTTCAAACAAACAAATTGCGTATCAATTACAGATTAGTGAATGGACAGTTAAATCCCATATGGCAGCAATATTTCGTGCATTAAAGGTACGCAATAGGGTAGAGGCAGTATTAATTGCCAAACAGCTAGGTATAGTGAATTCCGGTAGCTGAACTATTAATAAACGCGTGATTTATAAACGCCCTTAGCTTAGCCGGTTTAATTGGTTTATACATATAATGAAAACCATTACATTCGATTAAACGCCTTATTTTAGTTGATTGGTCGCTGGTAATAACTAACGCCGGGCATAAATATCTATAATTTTCTTTTATATAATTAAGCGCATCGACGCCATTATTACTATCATCTAAATGGAAATCGGCAATTATTAAATCAGGCTTAATACCTTTAAACGTATTGATCTTGGTAGCAATACCTTTAAGAGTAGTTGCAGCAATAACTTTACAATCCCATCCTTCCAAAGTTGTTTTAAGTGCATCAAGTGATGGCACATTATCTTCCAATATAAGAATTACTTTATTATAAAAGTTCTCATTAGGACTATAAATTTTTATTTTATCCTTTTTCTTCGACAATACACTAACATCACCATATGGAACTTCAACAGAAAACACTGAACCTCTACGCCACCTTGATCGTACAACCACATTTATATTTAGGATTCTAGTAATTCGCTCTACAATTGCTAATCCAAGCCCTAGCCCTTTTTCTATACTCTTATCTGCATTCGGCAACTGACGAAATTCTTTAAATATAGTATTTAATTCACGCTTAGGAATCCCTGTACCAGTATCCCAAACTTCTATACTAAGAACTTCTTTTTTTCTGCGACATCCTAATAAAATCTTTCCACTAGCGGTATATCTCATTGCATTTGAAATAAAGTTTCTCAGTACCCTGCCTAACAAAACTAAGTCACTACGTATAACACAAGTAGAATTAACACAATTAAAAGTAAGCCCGCGCTTTTCTGCCTGTATGCTGTATTCTGCTTCCAATTGTTTCAGAATCACGCCTATAGAGAAATCAGAAATATTAGTTTCAACGACATTGGCTTCAAGTTTTGATATATCAACTAAACTATTAAGTAAATTCTCCATCGCTTCTAATGACACGGATACACGCTTTGCATATAACGACAATGACTCAGTACTAGGCTTAGATGATTTTAGTTCCTCTAAAAGTGACCCGGCCATTAAATGGGCAGCCGTTAATGGTTGATTTAAGTCGTGACTGACTGCAACAAGAAATTGTGTTTTATTTTTATTTGCTTTTTCCGCATCTTCTTTGGCATGTTTCAATTGATACTCAATATTCTCTCTACGGTTGATTTCTTTCCTAAGCAAATCATTTACATGTAACAACTCAGTTGTTCGCTGCTCAACTGCTGCTTCTAAAGTTGCCGCTGTTTCAAACATAGAATATGCTGATTCTGTTTTACTTGCCGCTTCACGTTCAACTCTTGAAATCAATGCAGCATTGACCTTCTCAAGTCTAATATTCTCTTTCTCAAGTTCATCTATAGTTAGATACTTATTACTTTTTTGAGTTGGAGTCATCACCAAGGCCACCCAATGCTATTCCAGTGAAGGTCTGATTAACATGCATTGAATTAATTTGCTCTCCATATGCACTGAATCCAACCACATTATTATCATTAAAAATTTTTAATATTTTTTTAGTGAGCCCCAGCCTCCTCATTTCTAGCTCTCTATATGCACAATTAAACCCTAGTACAAGCTCTAAATTACCAATATGTGATTGCACACGATCAAGTGTCTGCTCTATATTATTAACCATTTCAGTACCACGTGCGAAATGCATTACTACACCTTCATCTACCGCACATGCAAATGTTAGCGAATCATCCTTATTGGCACGAGCAACACTACGAACATATTGTCTACCACCAATATTAACCAGCATCACATATTGTGATAATTTATCAGCATTTAAATCACTCACTGTACAGCCAATTAATCTTGCATATTCTTGCGCAGCAGGACGCCCATTTATCTCTAAAATATTTCTATTAGAAGGATCTGCACGTGTAATTACAATTCTCTCGGACATACTCGTATAGTGATGCGTTGAAAACACTTCAAAAGATAACTTAGTATGCGCAAGAACCAATGCACTATCACCACGTAACCATTCATTATTAGAATATATTGCTGTTTCTTTAAATTGCATGCTATCTATGGCAGACCCTCCACAGAGAGGTACACCACCTAACTGACTACCTATAGCACTCGTTACTAACTCCTCACAATTTCGTGTTGCATCCATAAGCAACACTGCAAACACATCATTAAAAGGTATAACACCAATTTTTTCCTCTAATTTACGACTTAATTTCTTTACTCTTGTTCTAATATCTGACAAGCGCATATTATCATCAGTTACTATACGATCAGACACCGCTGTTATTATTGAACTAGATATACATGTTGCCACGATACCTGTTTTTGGGTAACTTTTTGATGTTATAACAGCCGTACCCGTACATGCCAACACAACTCCCTTTGGAAACCATTCCTTTAAGTCCAGCTTAACAAGTTCAGAAATTTTATAGCCAGATATAAAACAGAACGTTAAACCTGCATTATTATTATCAACTTCATTAATTAATTCATTCAAAGCACTTGTTAATACTGGATTTATTGAGTATCCAGTTGTAACAATCGAATCACAACATACGCTATCATTATCGTTTTTAATTGGAAGGAATTTTTTATTCAATTTTTTATGGATTCGTAAATATCTATGTCTGCTACAACCATAATAATACATTTCAAAAATTAGAGTATTACTATATAGTTAATTATTCATTTCGTTTAATACAATTAAATCAGCAAAGATAGTCTAAATTGACATGATTTCTGCAAGCGTAATTTAGCATACATGGTCATCTGCACTAAAAGAGTACTTACTCATTTAGTAATGCAAACTGTATAACAAATACATATAAATTATATTTAACACTTTATAGGGATTCACTTCACTCTAAATAGTCATTGAGAATATAACTTCAATAACACATATTCTTAACAATATTTAATATCTATATACACATATAAATATAGAAGCTATTACCTTATCTATTGAGTGAGGATATAACATGGGTACAAATGTTGCAGTCATTGGTGCAGGAATTGGAGGGGTTTCTGCTGCTAGATATTTAAAGAGCCAAGGATTCACACCCACTGTTTTTGAGTTGCATAATGATATTGGAGGCCAATGGAATAAATATAACGTGAATAGCGGTGTTTGGCCTGACATGCGTACTAACACTTCACGATTTACAACAAAATTATCAGATGTCCAATACCCTAATGGAACCTCAGTGTTTCCACGTAACGGTGAAGTACTGGATATGATAAAAAACATGGTGAAGGTTAATGACCTAAACCAGTATATAAAAACAAATTGTCGTGTTACCTCACTCTCAATTTCAAAAAATGGTGGGTACGATCTGAGATGGGAACATAACGATGAATCCAATGAAGCACATTTCGATAAAGTAGTTGTTGCAAGTGGTCGTTACAACAAACCCATCATACCTGATATCGATGGATTTGAATCTTTCTCTGGCGAATTAGGTGCAAAACATACCTTCTATTATAAAGGTACACGCGAATACCGTGACAAAACAGTAGTTGTATGCGGTGGGAGCATATCCGGTTTAGAAATTGCCTGTGACCTAACTATGTTTGACACTAAACAAGTCATTCTCTCACAACGAACACAACGTTGGATGGTTGAGAAAATGATTAATGGCATACCCTATGAATATTTAGCGTTTACAAGGGAACTAGGCTTAAGTATCCGCACTATACCCAAACCAAAATTACTCGCACTGTTTGTTGAATTTATGAAACAGTATGGAGGCGACCCTGTTACCTATGGCGCACCACCAGCACCCACTGTACTTGAGAAAGCAAAAATTACCGTAAGTAATAATTTTCTCCAGTTGGTTGCTGAAGACAGATTGAGTGTGCGCCCATGGATCAATAAAATAAATGGTCGCAAGATTACTTTCACCGACGGAAGTAGCGTTGATGCAGATGCACTGCTAATTGGTTCAGGCTTTGAACTTCACCTGCCCTTTTTATCAAAGGAAATTTCAAATATAGTAAACTTAACTAAAAAAGGTCTTGATTTAGCAGAATTTACATTTCACCCAGACCTACCAGACTTGGCCTTTATCGGACTTTGGGAACAATTGGGGCCATACTCAGTTCCACTTGAACAGCAAGCCAGATGGATCGCCTACAGTTGGGGTGGTGCTGTAGAAGCACCTACTGAGGCATGGTTAAGGTCTGAATTAGAAAAAGCAAAAAGTGAAAACCGCCACGATGATTATCGTTACCAGAATGAATTGGCAATCGTATTCGCAAAATTAGCGCAATGCGACCCAGCCGATGTTGACGACCCTGAGTTACAAAAAATCTTACCGAAAAGTGCCATAACTGGTGAAATGTTTCGTATTGTAGGTATCGATGCCGATCCAAAAGCCCGTGACCGCCTGTTGCATGATTTTAAATGTTATGCGCCAAAAAATGTTAAAGAAGAACTCGGTTTAAACTAATGCATTTATTAAATGAAAATATCGCATACGCCGCAAAATAATCATTCATAAACTTCAACAAACTAAGGTAAAACAATGCCAAAATATATTATTGAGAGAGAAATTCCCGAAGCTGGCAATTTAAACAAACAAGAGCTTCAAGGTATCTCACAAAAATCATGCAGTATCCTTAAGAATATGGGGCCACAAATACAATGGGTAGAAAGCTTTGTGACTAACGATAAAATTTATTGTACATATATAGCACCTAACGAAGAGGAAATCCGTAAACATGCTAATGAAGGAGGTTTTCCAGCAAATAAAATTTCAGAAATTAAAACAGTTATTGACCCAACAACATCTGAATAGCACTTACTTTCACCTCAGTAGAATAATTAATATGCCAATCTAATTTCACCAAATAATAGCCAATCTTTATCTTCTCTAGAATCAACTACCTTTGTAAGTGGCTTGGATAATTCAATCAAACTGGCTAAAAATTTATTTTTATACTCTATTCCGAATCCACTTGAAGCAATAGAACGACGCCTGTTATCAACTTCATTAGAATCTCTCCATGTCGTACCGTAATCATAGTAGCCATATAATTTATATTCTCCTGAAAATAATTCCCTACCGGGTGTATAAGATAGCTTAGTGCTAGCACCAAAACCATGATCGCCGCTAATTTCACTTGGGTCATAACCTCGTCCAATATAACTGCCCCCGTAAACCTGTCTTTCGGCATTAGGTAAAGATGAATCAGAAAATTGACCTTCGGAAAATAGCGAAACACTGATCTTATTATTCACATCAAAGTGATTAAGGTATCTAAATTTTGCCGTAGTAAATGCTAACTCTCTATCTGCATCCGAAAAAATTCCAGGAATGAACGTCTCTGCACCGAATATATCCAATCCCCGACTTAATCTAGTATAAACATATTGAAAGTTATTAGCTTTGTTATATCTATATTCAAATTGTAGCGATACTTTACGCACATCATCATCCCTGAGAGTAATATCATTAAATAATCGCTTGCTGGAATAAGCATTAAATTGAAATTCCAAATCAGATTTGTGATATCCAGATTTGGTTACTTGTTTGCCTAACTCTATCCCTATGGATTCATATTCAGAGTCCTCTGCACTGTTTAATCCTATAGTTGGAAATTTCGATCTAGATGCAGAGCCTTTTAAGCCCCACCAAGATATTTCCTTCTCTAGAGGAAATTCTATTTTCCCTGACAAAGCTCGATATCTATTTGTATTAGTTGAATTAGAAGTTCTCAAAGTTATTTCATTTATATAATCCGAAGGATTTTCTAATTCAAATTTAGCGCGGATAACATGTCGGCCACGGTTCTCACTAGCGCGGTTATTATAATTTATGCTTGCTTTAATTTTTCTATATTTCTCATTATAAATATTGAATTTCCCTGCCGTTATTCCTTTGTATTGCCAAAATAGTTTTTCGTCACTGAAAGAAGTATTACTACAGAAAGCTAGTACTTTTCTAAGTATTGGCATCTCATCGCGCATAATTTTTTTACAATGTTGATATGCATAGTCTGCACTCTTTAAAATGCTCTCAACTTTGTTATCATGAAAATTAGCTTCATTTATACTTAAAACCACTTCACCATAATTAGATTGATCATTCTGAACTTCAACACTAATAAATATAAAGCCATCTAAAAAATACCTTTCTTCAATCGAAAATATTATTTCGTCAATCAGATCTTTTGAATAAACTTCCCCAATATAACGCTTGACAATAGATTTTAATGTGTCTGATGTATACACACTTGAATTTAGTATTTTTATTTCGCCGACGACCTCCTCTGAACTTGCAAAAACAATTGATGAATTGAAACTAAATATAAATAAATAAACTTTAATCGATCTAATTGATCGAATAAATCGAATAATCTTAGAAGTCATTGCAAGTTACTAATATGCAGTCAGTTATTATGACTTTTAATTATAAGCAATGTATCAGTATTAATTTTAGTAATTCGTAACCTATATTATTCCGTTAATCTATTATTACACTCATCCGAAATTTTACTTATTCTATCTGCTGAAACAACAAATCTGTTTGATCCTCACGTCTTTAAGACCCCAATAAATATATAATCAAAATAATAAAAATTATTTATCAAATAAAAGGATCTGTTGTGAATATCAACAAGCACTATTTATTCTTTTGGTCGATCATATTGTTGTTATTTTTAATTTCATCTACAGTAATAGGTAATAACAGCTACGAAGATAAATGGACAATTGACGCAGTAGACGGAAGTGTTAATGCTACCTCAGTGGATGGAGACATATTAATTAATGAATTATCAAGCAATCAGAACTTAATTGCTCCATTTATTATAACAACAGACAACAACAGTCGAGTCACCTTATCTAAACGAGAAGATATTATATCTGTTGCGCAGAATTCAATCATCCATATACCAAAAACTATTGATGAAAATAATAATCAGCTAACAAAGATTATTCAAAAGATAGGCGATGTTTTATACCGAGTTAAACATAGAAATAATCCCTCATTTGAAGTCCATACACCATTACTTGTTACGGTTGTCAAAGGCACCACTTTTAATATTAATGCAAACGAACAAGAAGTTACTGTTTCTTTAGTTGAAGGATCATTGTATGTAGATTCTCTAGACGAAGCAGATGAAGATGTACTTATTCAACCTGGAGATACAATTTTAAAATCACTTGATACACCCGGACTGCAATTAATTGAAAGTAACTATACTGTTAACTTGCGCAAATCTGACTCTGAAACAACATCAACTGCTCTATTTACTACTAACACTGAAAATAATAATTTAGATAGCGATGAATTTTCATTCGATGGCACAGATATAAGTGAGCTAGACGAGATTATTGAAAATGATGGTATAGCTGAATTAGATGGAATTGATGAAATTGATGAAGCAAGAAACTCTAATCAAATTACAGATATTGATAGCGACGATGATGGAGATATAGATTTAGATGACCTAGATGATCTGGATGACCTAGATGACCTAGATGACCTAGATGACCTAGATGATGATTTAGATGACGACGATGATTAAAAATAAATTTGAGCATAAATAAATAACGACATGCTTAAAAATATGACAACCAGGTTACTAAATCATATACGTGGACCCAATCTGTTATCAGTATTGATTATTTTAAGCACACTAATTTTTTTAAATTATAGCGGCATTACAAATAAGTTTAATAATTACATATTTAAAAGTTTTGCTTCTTATTCACAGGAACAAATAGCTTCCGATATTGTAATTGTAGAAATTGATGCGAAAAGCTTAAATGAACTTTCAACCTGGCCGTGGCCACGAAGCTATTATGTAGATCTTTTAAATTCATTTGAAAATATTGATGTACAATATTTATTTTTTGATATTGATTTAAGCTCATCTTCTTATACAGAAGATGACCTTAAACTAAGCAATGCATTTAAAGAATATAACCATCTAAATATAATATTACCTTCATTTATTCAGCCAATTTCAAGCGGAGAAACAAATAAATTATTACTCACCACCCCGAATAAAATATTTAAAACTTATACTACAACGGGACTTGTCAATATCCAGGCAGATTATGATGGTTTCGTAAGGCGCTTGCATTTGGATTATTTCCGCTCTATAAGCAACAATATTAAACCCGTTGTAGAGCTCTTAGACTATGACGAAATTTTATCGCAAACAAGAAATCTTAGAATTGATTATACAATATCACCTGATTCTTTCGAAAAAATATCATTTGTTGATATTGTAAAAGGACATTATCCCACTGAACGGTTACAAAACAAGATAGTATTTATAGGTTCCACTGCTCTAGAACTAGGCGACAATATTACCGTACCATTGCATAAATCATTGCCCGGGGTTGTTGTACAAGCCTTACTTTATGAATCTGCAAAAAAAGGCATAATAAAAAATATTCCATTTAGTTCGGAAATAATATTAATCTTTTTAATGATCGCAGGAATATTTTTACTTAAACATAAATATTTAAATTGGAAACTGAATATTTTTATAATTGCTTCTATTAGTGTATTAGCAATTATAGTCAGTCATTATGCATATACTAGTCTACGCTATGATATCAATCCAGGGTTGATCACATTAACATTATTAGTCACTACTGCATATTACGTTATTAATATTATCTTGAGTCAAACAAAGTTACTTATACAGAATAAATTAGCCTTGCGAAATAAAGATGCAATTATGCACAATGTATTTAAAAGTAGCCAAGAAGGTATCATTATATTTGATAATCTAGGTAATATTTTGCAGAAAAATACTTCATCAGAAAAAATACTATCCAAAATATCCGAACAATGGAATACGTTAAACTTTTTCCAACTACTACCTGATAGCATTGACTTAACATTGGATTCCACAATCAAAGAAAAAGAAATAGTTATTCGAGATATAACACATGAGGATATTGTTCTTGAATTGGCAATTAACAAATTAGATATGGATGATGATTTAAAATTTACTGCTGTAATTCGCGATATAACTGAAAGAAAAAAACAAGAAACTAAGCTCAAACACCAAGCTTATCATGATGCATTAACCAATTTGGAAAATCGTTCATCATTAAATATAAAAATTAACCAATATATAAAAAACAAAAAGACAGACACCTTTGCATTAGTGATATTTGGCGTTAATAGGTTTAAAGAGATTAATGATTCTCTTGGACATAATGCAGGCGATGATACATTAAGAAAATTAGCCTCAAGATTAAAAACACTGCCTGACAGCATTCATGATATTGCACGTCTAGGGGGTGATGAATTTGCATTTATAGTTAAAGATTCTAAACAGATAGAAAAGATTGATGATGTTCTTGAGTGGATACAAAATCTCGTACTAGAACCAATCTCTATCGGTGAAATTAATGTAGAGTGCTCTATTAGTGCAGGTGTATCAATCTACCCACTACATGGAAACAGTGTTGATGAATTATTCAAATATGCAGATATAGCTATGTATTTTGCTAAAGATAATCAACAACTTTTCAGCATATATAAAAAAGAAAATGATCCATTCAATATAAAGAGATTAGCCATTTCAAATGATTTACGGCTCGCAATTAAAAATGGTGAAACAGCACTATATTATCAACCTAAAATTGAACTTAATTCTATGACTATTGCAGGTGTTGAAGCTCTAATACGCTGGAAACACCCTAAATACGGTTTTATAAGTCCTGAAGAATTTATACCTATTGCAGAAAAAACACGCTTAATTAAGAGCATATCCACCTGGGTAATAAAAAAGGCAATTGATGATATTTTAGTACTTAAAAACAAAGGCATAACAATACCGATTGCCATAAATTTATCCCCAGCAAATTTTTTAGATGCAGAATTTTCTAACACCATGTTAAATCTACTGCAAGAAAAATCTTTTAATCGCAGCTTAATTGAGTTCGAAATAACTGAAAGTATGTTTCTTCACGACCCACAGAATGCGATAGATAAAATGAATAAACTCAAAGAAATGGGTATATTATTCGCAATCGATGACTATGGTACAGGCTTTTCATCGTTAAATATGCTTAAAAATATTCCTGCGAGCATACTTAAATTAGATAAATCTTTTTTTGAAAGTATGAACGATACAAATAATACAATTGTTAAATCAACTATACAGCTAGCACATGCATTAAATATGAAGGTTGTTGCTGAAGGTGTAGAAACTATGGATACAATGTTACTTTTACAGGAACTTGAATGTGACTATGGCCAAGGCTATCTTTTTAGCAAACCATTACCTTGCAACCAATTAGTAGCATGGATACGAAATTGGGACTATAACAGCAAGATTCTCGAAGAAAATCTAACCAACATAGCTTGAGCAAGATGAGATGGAATTATGAATATCTATGCAATCTAGTTGATATAAATATTATCACTTTTTACTTCATCATACTTAAACTAATGTAATAACTCAGCATTATACTATTAAAAAATATAAATACCGACCACTAATGTAATCTTAAAAAATATAAATAAGAAAAGCACTTCAGCCCAATACTCATTTACACATTTAGCAACATCATCCCAAACAGAAGTATTCAATTTAGTATTCATAATATCTTATAGCTCCTTATGTATAAGCCATTTAACACTGTGTTTCTGATGATTATATTGGCACAGGTATATTTTAATTTGCAGTACTATAATCGAACTAGACATTAGTACATTCAGAGTATTACGATACTAGATTAAGCCATACAAGAAATAGCATATAAGTAAGTATGCGATTATTTAGCAACATTCACTATTAGCATAAAAATAATGCCTACTATTACACAAATAAGACAAAACAAACTAAATAGTAGGCGCTGTCTAAGCAATCCTCCTATGTTTGTGACAAATAAATCGGCATTACTCATATATTTCTTTTGCAAAATATATTGTCGCAGCTTGGAATTCATTATCGCGCTATAAGCGGAACTATCTACATTTGGGCGGCCAAGGCTCTCCCAAGTTTGATTGTGGTTTCCTTGTAAATGCCGAATTAACCCAGGCAAAGTCTTATGAAACAAAAACCAGGCGGCAATTCCGCAAACCCCACCAAATGCTATGAGAAATTGAGAAAAAGCATACATAATTTCATTGTTTTATTTGTGATCGTTCAGCATCCTTTTCTAACCATGTCTTTGCAGCAAAAAAAGCCTCATTGATCTCCATATACGATGGCACAGATGCAATAAATTCATCATCTGGTGTGGCACCATACCAAAGCTCTAAGACATATTCTTTATTTATTTTTCTCATTTGCAATGTATGGGTTTCTTTAAGACCGAGAGCAAATATATATGGCCCTTTATCATCATGCTGGACGCTAATATGGCTACAAAGAGTACTAACTTGAGAAGCAAATTTCTTAAACTGTGACTCTGTATCTAACATTTTTAAAGTCACTTACCTGAAAAAATAGAAATTAATTTACTAAAACATAATTGCATAAGAGATTTAGTAAAAATTAAACCGATCACGCCAATGTTTTGAATACTATTATTAATTTTCACCACCTCAGTCATTAATTTATTACCAAATACCTGACTATATATTTGTGCTGATATACAAATTTCAAATGATCTGTGTCAATTTTTGAATCTTTGTGTCATAAAAGCGCTAATTCTCCATAGACAGGTCTTTTTGTTGCTGTTTTTTTAATTCATTGAAACATTTTCAGATCGCCAGCCATGCTCACCTACAAGTGGCACAAACCTGACATCTGTAATATCTTCTTTGATATATTCCAACTCTGATTTACGAGTTACTTTCACTAACTTTTGCAAATGTTTATGCTTGCCAATAGGAATAACCAAACAACCTCCAACCTTTAACTGTTGTTTCAGTGCTTCTGGAATAAATGGCCCGCCTGCTGCGACAATGATGGCATCATAAGGAGCATGTTCACTCCAACCCATGGTTCCATCTGCATGCAATACATGAACATTTTCATAGCCAAGAGATTTAACTGCTGTCGCGGCTTTAATTGCGATCTGTTCAATTCTTTCAATAGTGTAAACATCGCCTACTATCTGTGAGAGCACGGCAGCCGCATATCCCGATCCAGCACCTATTTCAAGGACTTGCTCCCCACCTTTAAGATTCAAAGCATCAATCATTAATGCAACAATGTATGGTTGCGAAATAGTTTGACCTTCACCAATTGGCAAGGGAGCATCCTCATATGAAAGCTCTTTTAGATTATCAGGAACAAATACCTCTCTAGGAACAGACTTCAAAGCATCCAAAACTGCATTTGATTTTATACCTCTAGCTGCAATTTGATGTTGCACCATCTCACTTCGCAATGCTGTGAAATCGACCATTAGATGCTTTTCCAAGACATATCTAATTCATTAATTTATCTATGAAGCAATTGACATTAACGATCCATGTGTATGTGCAGAAACTGACGCTAATGTTTGCGCAACACTTGTCGCTTTAACCGCAGAACCTAAACTACGCTTTTTATACGCCAAGGCAATGTCATTTAAAGACAGTATTCCTACAAGTTTTTTATTAGAATCTAATACTGGTAGTCTTCGCACCTGATGACGTTGCATCATATCTTCTGCACTCTCAATAGAGTCATCCAACGCACAACTAAACACTGTCTTTGACATTGCAGTACTTACCGGTATAGATGCAATTGGCAATCCGCTTGTATAAGCAGCCATGCATATATCCCTATCTGTTACTATGCCTATTGTGCAATCCTCATCATCACAAACTGGCACACACCCGCAATCGAATTCCCACATCAAACATGCTGCATCATTCAAACACTGTGATACTTTAATATTGCAAGGTGACTCAGTCATTATATCTTTTACTTTCATCAAAATTTCTCCTAGTGATCTATATTATTTTATGTACGAGCAACTTCTTATTTAAAATTTTTAAAATTTTATTATCAAAAATAGTTGCTGTTTCGTTCACTATCTTGTTCACGGCATTTATGCAGTTTACCTAGATAGTTTTTAGCTTATATGACACATCGTTTTAGATGTGCGCGACGACAATCATCCGCTTGACCTTTTCTATTTGATACTGGTCATCTAGACAATTAACGCTGTTATGAGAAATTTGCTTTTTATTTTTATTAGAACTTTAATTCCATTGTATCGGATAACAACTCTAGCCTTTTATACTGAAACTTATTCCCAAGCGTTTCCGATATAAAATCCATTTTATACAAACGTGCTTCCGAGTTTATAAAATCTTTGGCTTCTACTAATTTCTTAGCACTTCTATCGACTTTAAATAACTTTCCCCGAACACCATCTGCTACAACCAACCATGTTCTCATGGTTTGAAAAAATAACGTTTATGTAAAATCGATGCTTGATTCAGATCAAAAAATATTCCTGAAAAATACGTTAGTTAGTTTCTATCGTAAACGATAATTAAATTTCAAGAAGCACTATTAAAATAATTTGTTGAGTAGTAATTCAAAGATACATTTTTAACGATTAATTTAATTAATACATTCAAAATATGAAATCTATTAATATACTTTATAAAACTAAAATCACTTCAATTAACATAAGCTATTTATATATTTGATTAATATAAAAATTAGCGCCTAAACTACCACTCATTTGGGTCCGTACTG
>Ga0207422_1001789_pt1 | contig 36300 bp, 27 predicted proteins | sample MarCyaLeptolynsp_FD_187757 | JGI IMG/M metagenome (GOLD analysis project Ga0207422, IMG submission 187757) | Marine cyanobacterial communities from Panama - species 1 Leptolyngbya sp. (SPAdes) | ecosystem: Environmental > Aquatic > Marine > Unclassified | place: Panama: Panama City | collected... | reverse complement strand
TTCCTGGCAAAGGATGGCGAATGGGCTGTCGTTCAGCAAGGGATGAATGAAGGCACCGGCTACGCGAGGCGCTATCACTGGCACTCAAAAGCATTCCAAGATTTTCTTAAGGAACCACACACTTCCGTCATTGGTCACAATCAGGGAGAAATACTCAATCTGACTGCGAAAGACGCTGATAAAACCAAAAGTGGTATTCTGGAGATGACAAAAGAGAAGCCTAATATCATTTCTCGAGAAGCGCAGCGATATGTTTTAATGCCTGCACATCATGATGTCCGTGCCGAGGACATTGATCTCAAACGATTGGGTAGCGCCTTGGCACTGGCCCATGACACTGACATCAGCAATTTTGAAGAATTACTGCTACTAAAAGGTGTAGGACCTCGAACACTTCAATCACTCACGTTAGTCAGCGAAGTGATACACGGTACTCTCTCTCGGTTTACTGACCCTGCCCGATTCTCATTTGCGCATGGCGGCAAAGATGGTCACCCCTTCCCTGTACCGCTAAAGACTTACGATGAGACATTAAGTATCCTAAGAACTGGTCTCGAGAAAGCCAAAATTGGCCATAGCGATAAACTCAAGGCCGTTAGGAGTTTAAGTCAAATTTCAGAAAGGCTCGAAAAATCCTTTAAACCCAATACTAATTTTGAAGAAGTAATTGCCAAAGAAAGGGCCGAAAGCTACAAATATGGGGGCATGACTGTCAAAGGGCCTGCAAAAAAGCCTACGGAAAGAGTGACGCGGCAAATAGAACTCTTCTAAGCCATAATGAGGCATAGTTTTTATGGCCTTTTCTATATTTGAAATATGACGCTCAACCTTTGGTCAGCCTTATTAATCGCCTCGGCTTCACAATGTGTGTTCTTGATTGCTTTTTTTCTGCTTAGACCTTCGACCAATAAGACGGCTACCAGATTGATGATACTGCTGCTTGTCATACTGTTGTTTATGAATGTAAGCAACCTTTGGTATGCGGCAAGACTTTATCTGGAAGTGCCATATCTAACAGGAATTGGTCGTGGCACTACATTGTTGATCGGCCCGGCAATATATCTTTATGTACTGTCAGTGGTAAAGCCTGGCTTCAAATTACAATGGAAACATACTTTACATTTAAGTGGTTATATGCTCGGTCTAATACTCCTGTTCGCCCAACCTTCTGGAGCAAATGTTTCAGATGCCATGCAACAAGTCGAAGCTTTTCTTATGAATGGCATTCGAACCACACCACTTGTCCTTGCTCGATTTGCGCTCTATGCACTGCACCTTACCGCATATCTTTTCCTGTCTAGACGAATCATACTTTCTGCTGAACACACCTTCAGTGAAGACTATTTAATATCTAAGTCATCTCGCATTAAATGGCTACGAAGACTAAACTGGGTCATGATAGCTATTGGAGTAGCCGTTATTTGGTTTTTTATAGATGCCCTGATCACCCACTATTATAGTGCTGATGCCAACTATATCAATACCCTGATCTATTCTGCATTCGTTTACCTGATCGCGTATCAGGTACTTTCCGATGAAAGAAACATAGTTCCAGATTTCAAGATTAAATACAAATCTGGGGGCAAAATCTCGCAAAACAAAAGTCTGCTTACTGAACGGCTCAACACCTTATTGAGTGAACAACGAATTTTTACAAACCCTGACCTTACGCAGGCCTCAGTTGCTTCAATGTTGGAGATTCCCCCTCACCAATTCTCGGCCCTGCTGAATCGAGAATTGAATAAAACGTTTTTCGAACTAGTAAATGAATATAGAGTTGAGGCGTTCATCGAAGTTTCAAGAGACAGCCAATACGACCACCTCTCTATAATGGGTAAGGCGCAGGAAGTAGGCTTTAGAAGCAAATCCTCTTTCAATACAGCCTTTAAAAAAATCAAAGGAAAAACACCCTCTGATTACCTGAAAAGTTTAGTGGATTGACTTTTAGGTTCGATTTTTAGAAAGTCGAACCCTATTGGTGGCACAAGTCAATAATTCCTCTAGAACTACTCCTATGTTTGACTTCAGAAACTCAGTGAGTATGGAGTCAACATTAGAAAGATCAATCCAATCATTACCGATTAAGACTAACTGGAGATGTTATTTGTACCAGTTACACTTCATAATAGATTCTAATCATTATGATTTCATTACAAAAGACTATCTACCCAGGCAACTTCAGAAGTTTTGGCGAGCTAAAGGCTTAATAGACTTAAAAATCATGGACAGTCATGTCAATCATGAAATGCTGATCACATGGATCTGGGAAACTGAAGAGGATTTTGAATGTGCTTTTCATTCTCCAGTATGGACAGACTTTCAGAAAGACCTTACGACATGGGGCGCGGAAAAGAGCATTACAATTTTGAGCCATATAAAAAATACATTCACCATTATTGAATAATCTGATATGAACTTACTTTTTAACGTAGAACGTGAAATTGCCATTGCGGCATTTATAGTAATGATGCTTACCAATTGTCAGGGAATGGCCTTTCAAGATGGTAATCAGACCTGGAAGGGAATTTTTGATTTCGGATCGAGAGGTAAACAAGAGGCCAGCGCCCAATTTAATTTGGACAAAAACGAAGGGGTACTTTTACTGCCAAACCTCATCCCAGTCCCTTTAAACCTTAAAGATGTATCCATTAAGGGTGATTCACTGTTTTTCTCTATAGGCTTCCGCTCAGGACCAGCTTATTGCAAAGCGCTAATAGTAGGTAGTCGGATTGAAGGTGTCATGGACAAAGAAGGCATACCTCCATCTAGTTTCTGGCTAGAAGTAGCTAATAAGAGAATCATAGAGTCTGTTACAAAACCCAGTAAGGATGAACCCTTGATTATTAAATCCAAAGGGAATCTTTCCGAAGAGTTAGCCATAAAAGAGAGATTGGAAACACTACTGGCAAAGTATGATCTTGAACCCTATATTTTCACCAAGAGCGTCAATATTGAGAAAGGAGTTATTCCGCATAGTCATCCAGTCTTGACACTAAATGCTGATTTCGAAACGGATACTCAGCTGCTAGCCACTTTTCTTCACGAGCAAATGCATTGGTATACATTGACTGATAATGATGGCTTTCGGAAAGTGGGAACAGCATTCTTAGGGAAATACCCGAAACTTCCTTCAGCAGCACCTGAGGGAGCCGGAAGTGAGCAAAGTACCTTCTTACATTTAGGTGTTTGTTATCTAGAGTTCCACACTTTATCAAAAGTAATTGGCAGGGATAAGGCCCTAGAATATCTTGAATTTATGACAACGCAATACTATCGTTGGGTATATAGAACTATACTCGAAGATTTAGATTACTTCGAATCACTATTCGAACAGAATGGGCTTCACCTAAAATAACTTAGTATCAGACGGAATTGGCACATGAAATTGACAGAGGTGATCTGTAACCTATCTTCTCCTACTCCTGCCTCTTCGGCTGGCCGGATTAGCAGAATGCTTAGGCCGATTCTTGCCTCCCCGCTCATTTCTTTTGTTTCCTTTTCTTCTATTTGGTCTACCTGAAGGTCTTCCCTCTTCGTCTCTATTGACACGAATGGGCCTGCCTTCCACTTCGATATATTCAAAGTGTTTACTCAAACCATCATCATGCTTGGCATCTAGGTTAAAAAAGCTACAATTCTTCTGTAGCGACACTTCTGAAAAGAGTCTTCTTCCGATACCGGTAACATCAGATAAGAAGTGAATCAAATCCGCTTCTGTGATACCGTCCATGCGGCCCACATTGATAAAGTAGCGATTCGCGCCCTCTACAGCCTTTGATCTTCGCTCTTTCTTCTCTCCTTTTTGTCCCTGTCCTTCATTTAAATCATCTTCCTCATTGCCTTGAACCATCAAGTGATCCAACTGAGTTGTGATCAAACGCTTCAAAAGGTCTTCTTTACTCAAACCTTCAAACTGGCCATGGAGACTATTAAGGATATCTTCTGCCTTTTCATCCACCTTGGTATTAAGAATAAGACTCGCCCAATTATTCAAGCGACTTACCTTCAATTCATCAATCGTAGGGATAGTAACCTTCTCAAAAGTGACGTTTACCTTTCTTTCAATCTCGGTAATCTTTCTTCCTTCACGTGGATTGATAAAAGCCATTGAAATTCCTTTCTTTCCTGCTCTACCTGTTCTACCACTTCTATGGGTATAACTCTCCAACTGGTCAGGTAATTTATGATGGAATACATGGGTAAGATCATTCACGTCAATACCTCTTGCAGCAACATCAGTTGCAATCAAGAGTTGCATAGACCTTGTTTTGAAACGTTTCATTACCGTGTCTCGCTGACGTTGAGAAAGATCTCCATGAAGGGCCTCCACGGCATAACCTAGTTTTGACAGTTCATCAGCAATCTCCTGGGTATCCATTTTGGTGCGACAAAACATAATGCCCTTCATATCTGGTTGGATATCAAGGAAACGCTTCAATGCAGAAAGCTTATTATTCGTCTTTGTGACTACATATTGGTGAGAAATATCTTTATTACTCTTCTGAGCAGCATCCACTGATACCTCAAGTGGGTCCTTCATATAAGTATTCACTAACCTTCTGATCTCCTTCGGCATGGTGGCCGAAAAGAGCCAAGTCACTCTATTTTCTAATGTATGTGATAGGATTTCATCAATATCATCCTTGAAGCCCATATTTAACATCTCGTCTGCCTCGTCTAAGACAACAAACTCGACATGCTGAAGATTGATCGCTCGCCTCTTAATTAAGTCTAAAAGACGTCCGGGAGTCGCCACCACAATTTGGGTAGGCTTCTTTAGGGCCTTCATCTGACGACTAATGTCTGCTCCCCCATAAACTACCTCCACATTGACACCTCGTTTACTTTTAGAGAAATTCACCAACTGTTGGGCGGTCTGCTGACCTAACTCTCGTGTGGGTGCCATGATCAACGCTTGAGTTGCTGAGTTCTTAGCATCGATCAGGTCGATCAAAGGAAGTCCAAATGCTGCGGTTTTACCCGTGCCAGTCTGCGCTAAACCAATGAAGTCAGTTGGATTATTCTCCAACAACATCGGTATGGCTTTTTCCTGAATGGGGGTTGGCTGTTCAAAGCCTAAATCTTCTAAAACATCACAGATCGGCTGTGACAGTCCTAATTTGCTAAAATGACTCAATGGGAATTGTTAAATGAGTCACAAAGGTAACCATATGCTTTGGGAATCTCTTCTATATCAAAGATTTATCTAAAAAAGCTCTCCTTGTACACCTTGTGAGACTCTGATATGAGGTATAGGAGCTCTCGATTTCATTGAAGCAAGTGCAAGTCTTGAAGTTTTGGCCGGCCGTTTTAATATCATTCGATCGGACCTACCTAAGGCCTTAGCGATCAACTCATACTCTAGGTTAATAAGGGATTTAAGCTTATTCAGAGCAGGTTCTTCATCTGACAGAAAGCTTAGCTTTTCATCAATCCGCTCTACCGAATTCAACGCAGACTGCAAACCTTCTTGATAAGCATTTGTAGTATCCTCTTTACTGCTCGCAGCAATACTTGAAGGAATACCGATCGCCAAGAGGCTAATTTCATTGATCAAACCTGCCATATTGGTTTGTGTGTATTTACCAGCCAACTGATGAGTGGTCGACACGATTTCCATGCCCTGCTCTAATATTTTTAAACTTCCAAAAGTCTTCATCTCACTTCTTTTAATTTCACGCCCCTTGCAATCTCCGCCACCTGGTATGGCGGAGACTGATCAGTTAAACTGATATGGGACTAACCTAAACATTAATTAAGCCCTAGCAACTCTCCTTCTGATTTAGCAAAGGGCAGTGTCGTCAAACTTTCCCAGGTATTAAAAGGTGCTTTTCTCTTTAATATATGTAATCGTGTAATTCTAAAATTATTAGTGTAGGCTACATGCTCGTAATCCTTCACCGCCTCCATAAACTGAAATGCATTCAAATCGCGTGCAATGCTCATAGCAGGCTGATAGTGTTTGTTCAGAAAGGCCAATGAGATCAGCTCTTTAAAAAGTCTCAGCCTTAACTGATTATAAACATCTAAAAGCGACTGCTTATTCAGTACATCCAAATACACATGCTTTTCTATTCCATTAAAGCCAAACCCATTCAAGAACACTTCAAAACCATTGATTTCGTCAAGCACTTCCTGTGTGGCATTCAATATTTTCTGCTCCCTTTCCTCCGGTTGAAAAAAAGAAACCAAACGAATATGAGCACATGAATTCTGACCAGCATAAGCGCCATATTTAAGGAAAAACTCTTTCTTGAATTGCTTCACCTCTTGGTTGATTTCGGCATAAGGAAGCGCCACTACCATATATTCACTAAGCGTGGTATAGGTAAACATTTTGCTGGTGTTTTCTGTAATCATGATTCAAATATACTAAATATATTAGTATTACAAACTACTATTTTTAGTATTTCTAAAATATAGTCCTATTGAGAGGAATCAGCTATTTTCATTCAAGAGGTAGGGTATTCATAGCTAAAATGTATTCACACCAAAGACCAAAATCATGAAACAAACAATAGTGATACTAATCAGCTTAGTGCTAATTGCATTAGCAGCTTGCAGCAACTCCCCTTCACCGGACTCAGATGCAATAGAGAATCAGACCAATACCTTGAATAATGAAAGAATGCTCTTGGTATTGTCAGCACCGTCAGTCAATGAGCAATACTACGCCCCAGCGTTTGATCTCATTGTGGACTTTCAGATTAACTATGCAAAACAAATTATGGGAAATGATAATGTGGTGATTATTGTTGATCGGCAAACCAAGTCTTTCTATGAAGGCAAAGTACCTGAAGACATACTGATCACTGCAGATGTATACGACATCTGGATGAGAGACTTCACTACAATCAATCCAATAGCACCTGTACAATTCACCTACACCTGGGCATCCATGTCACGACAACAAAGCAGAGAAGTTCAGGGAAGCTTTAACCAATTGGCTGATCGACTTGACATAGCACGAACCCGTACCGACCTTTTAATCGATGGAGGGAATATCGTAGACAACTACAAGGGAAGAGTAATTACCACTACCCGATTCCTGGAAGACAACAACCTTTCGTATGCCGAAGGAGTGTCCCGACTCAAAGACTTGTTGGGTGCAAGCGAAGTGGCCATCATTACACCAGATGAAGAAGTACTGGCGCATTCAGATGGTATGGTAAGCTGGGTGGATGATAATACACTGCTCATTAATGACTATAGTAATGATCCGGATCTAAGAACGGAAATCATGAATGAATTGAACAAGACATTTCCAGGTGTATCAATCATAGAAGTGCCAGTTGAATATACTACTAACCCTCCAGGACAATGGGATGGCTTTGAATCGGCTTGCGGTATCAACCTCAATGCGACAGTTACCTTCAACAATATCTATGTGCCGACTTTTGGAATGAGTCACGAGACAGCCGCTTTGAAAGCCATAAGAGACAATACTACTAAAAATGTCATAGCCGTAAATGCGGAAGGCGTATGTGCCATGGGCGGTAGCGTGAGATGTCTCACATGGCAGTTGACTGGAGAAAATGCTGAACGCCTTATCTTGGCAGCAAGAGCCCAATAGGGCTTGCATCCCCCATTGGATTTTAAGAACTTCCCGTGGTCATAATTAACCGACCATGGAGAAGAAAAATATAGAGGAGTACTTTTCAGCAGATGCACCACATCCGGAGGCAATGAACCTATTAAGGAAAATTGTCATGTCCTTCCCTTTTGAAGAAACCGTAAAATGGGCCTTTCCAGTATATATGATCAATGGAAAGAATGTCATCGGCCTGGGAGGCTTTAAGGCATATACAGGCATATGGTTTTTTCAGGGCGTATTTCTTAAAGATGCTTCACAAAAGCTGATCAATGCGCAAGAAGGTAAAACCCATGGTATGCGTCAATGGCGTTTTAATACTATTGCAGAGATTCAGGAAAATGAAGATTTGATCCGAACCTATATTCAAGAGGCCATTGACAATCAATTAGCAGGAAAGGAATTTAAACCTCAAAAAAAGGCCACTAAACCCCTGATCATTCCAGAAGAACTCAAAGCAGTTTTGGATGCCGATCCCAAACTCAACGAAAGCTTTGAGGCACATTCTCTCACCAATAAAAGAGATTTTGCGGAGCACATTGCTACGGCAAAGCGTGAGGAAACCAAGCAAAAACGACTGGAAAAAATCATCCCTATGATTCAGAATGGCATAGGACTTAATGATAAGTATAAAAAGTAGACTTTATCTGGCTGGCACCGTACTTGTAGTACTAGTCCTAAAAGTGATTATGAAAAGAACATATCTCATTCTAATGGCACTCCTGCTCCCCCTTAGCCTCTTGGCGCAAGATCAGGAAGCCAACACCTTAAAAGTTCAAGGTTCGGCACAGATCGAAATGATGCCAGACCTATTTCAATTTGATCTTAGATTCAATGTGACTACTGAAGCCCAGCGTCAATCTATCGATAGTCTTAATGATATGACTGACTATATGATCAAGTGCCTTACCAAAAAAGGAAAAATCAGCAAAGACAGTTTAAAAACGATTGGCTTCTATACTAATATCAATGACAACCGATACAGACCTGAGGTAAAAACAACCTATACTGCTAGTCAGACACTGCAGTTGAAAATTGGTGCTAATAAAGAGCAAATCATAAAATTGCTGAATGTAATTGCAGATACCAATTTACCCGTCAGCGTAAACACGAGCAGTTACTTCAGTGATGAAGCAAAAGCCAAATCTGAAGAAGCGCTGATCAATGCTGCTTTTGAGAATGGCAGCAGACAAGCTCATATGCTGGCTAGTGCGGGTAATTTTGAAGTTGGGGCTGTGAGAAGTGTCGATTATACTCAGGGGGAACCGTTTCAAGTAAATGCTTTGGCTCGGATGGAATCCATGGCAATGAAATCATCAGACGATAGAAGCTTTGCAAATTTCAACCTTGCACCTCAGGAATTTCAGAAAAGCATTCGAATCTCATACTTCATTCATCAAAAGAAGAATTAATGAAAGCCCTGCTCTGTCATCAATTTGGCTTACCCGAAACACTGACGATGTCAGATATTGAGACACCAAGTCCCAGACCTGATCAGGTACTAATTAAAGTAAAGGCATGTGGCGTCAATTTCCCGGACACACTCATCATTCAAGACAAATATCAGTTTAAGCCGGAATTGCCTTTTGCCCCTGGTGGAGAAGTATCGGGCATTGTGGAAGCAGTCGGCTCAGAAGTCAAACACGTCAAACCGGGAGACCGAGTATTTGCACTGACCATTTGGGGTGGCTTTGCCGAGTATGTGCTGGCTGATGGTCATAAGTGCCTTCCAATGCCAGAGGGAATGGATTTTGTCACTGGCGCCATTACCATGTATACCTGTGGCACTTCGCTCCATGCCTTGAAACAAAGGGCGAATATTCAAGCCGGTGAAACATTAGTGGTACTTGGTGCGGCCGGTGGCGTAGGCTTAGCAGCAGTCCAAATCGGAAAGCTTATGGGTGCTCATGTGATAGCCGCTGCCAGTTCAGATGAAAAACTCACACTTTGCAAGGCCTCTGGAGCAGATGAAACCATCAATTATACAAAAGAAGACCTAAAGACGCGTATCAAAGAACTCACGCATGGAAAAGGTGCTGATGTCATATACGACCCGGTGGGTGATCAATATTCTGAACCAGCCGTAAGGGCCTTAGCCTGGGAAGGTCGTTATCTGGTGGTCGGCTTTGCAGCAGGTGTACCTTCGGCCATCCGTCTTAACCTACCTTTGTTAAAAGGAGCTTCTATAGTGGGTGTTTTCTGGGGAGCTTTTGCTCAAAAACAACCGAAAGAGAGTTTTGAAAACTTTCAGCAAATTCTTGAGTGGATCAAATCGGGACAACTAAAGCAGAATATCTATAAGCAGTACCCACTAGCACAGGGTGCCCAAGCCATTCGTGACTTAATCGATCGTAAAGTAGTCGGTAAAAACGTAGTAGTAATTTAAAAGGGTCAGTACGCAATACGAATTACTCAATACGTACTACGCCCCTTCACTTCTCACAAAACACTCCCTTAGGAAAATAGAGCTGCCTTAGGTAAAAGTCCATAATACCGTCTTTTACCAACTTGTGTTTCTTAAAGTAAGACTCGTATTCCTTCATGCTTGATTCAATCCCCTTGAATATCACCACTTGTCCCTTATTTCCATCAAAAGCCATATCGCTTAAAATTTCAATGTCTTTGAACTGCCTTTGTACCTTCTTGAGATGAGTCAATGTGAAACGATTGGTCTTCGCAGCATAGGCACCATCACTATCAAACTTATTGGTATAGCGGACAATGAAATAGGTGGTCATTTCAATAGTCTCCTCAGGCACATCCCACAAAGGACACATCTTCCCCATCTCCATATTAAATGGTAAAACTTCCAGTTTAAACCTTCCAGCGGCTATCGCTGGGTCCGTATCCAACACCGCTTGTGTCTCTTGAAGGTTTGTATCGAATAGAAAAATACCTCCACCACCATAAAAAGGTCCTGCGGCAATCATTTTTCGTTCGTCCACTAACCGGCCTATATTGGCCATATGACCGGCTTGTAAGCTATCTACCTGTTCTTTTGGCAGTTCTGGTCTATCCTCATTGGTATTGAGAAAAACAAAAGTGTAACGGCCTTGCAGTGGGTCCTGAGCGGATACAGAAGTCGCGATTACAAGAGCAAAAAATGTAATAAGTAGTCTCATGATTCAAAAAGTTGGAACAAATTAATCAAATCTACCCCAATACGCACTACACAATACTCATTACTCAATACTCAATACTCAATACTCAATACTCATTACTCATTACTCATTACTCAATACTCATTACTCATTACGCTCAACCGACCAACCACATCACAATTTTACTGTCCTTCAAAACATTAGCCTTATCAATGTATCAGATTGATTAAATTAAAGCAGAACTATAATTACAACTATGCTTCAAAAGAGAATTACTATCCTCCTATCTCTATTCCTTACCGTTTTCACACTATCGGCACAAGAAAGCTTAGATGACAACCTGAATGGTCATCGCTTTCGATTTATCGGTCCAGAAGGTAACCGTACCATAGCCGTCATCGCTGAACCGGACAATCCACAGGTAGCCTATATAGGCGCTGCTTCCGGGGGGCTTTGGAAAACCGAAGACATGGGTATCAACTGGCGACCGATCTTCGACAAGCAAGACATTTCCTCTGTGGCTGCCGTAGAATTAGCGCCTTCAGACCCCAAACAGGTTTGGGTAGGTACTGGAGAAACCTTTGTGATTCGCCCAGCACATGCCATGGGCAATGGCATTTACTTCTCGCCAGATGCTGGAAAGACCTGGGAGCATAAAGGCCTTGAAAAAACAGGGCGAATCGGAAGAGTAATTGTTCACCCGACCAATCCAAAAGTAGTATATGCTGGGGCATTGGGGCACACCTATGGACCACAGCAAGAACGTGGGGTTTACCGTACCAAAGATGGTGGCAATACTTGGGAACAAGTGCTCTTTATTGATGAAGGAACCGGGGTATCAGATATGGCAATCGATCCTGAGAACCCTGACATCATTTATGCTGCTATGTGGTCTGTCAATATCAACACCTGGGGCTTAAACTCAGGAGGTGCCGGCAGCGGAATTTATAAATCCATTGACGGAGGTGACAACTGGGAACCGTTAAATAAATATGGTCTTGAATTCGGAGCTGAGAGACCTGTAGGCAAAACTTCTGTTGCTGTTGCGCATAGTGATCCAAATATCATTTACGCCCTTTTTGAAGCCGAAAGCCCTGAAGTATGGCGTTCTGAAGACAAAGGCTTAAGCTGGACACTTATGAGCCAAGAGCATGATTGGAATGAAAGAGCTCCTTACTATACTCGTTTGAGGGTTAATACTGGCGACCCTAATGAAATCTACTCGATGACGGTTCGCTTTACCCACTCCTTGGATGGAGGAAAAACACGAAACCGAAGACCTCCAAGAGGCGGTGGTGACAACCACGACATTTGGATCAACCCAAAAAACCCTGATCACTATATGGTAGCCCATGATGGTGGTGCCTCAATCACCTTCAATCATGGTAAATCATTTCAACGCGTGGTACTACCGATCGCTCAGATGTACCACGTCTCTGTTGATGATCAAATTCCTTATAACGTATTCGGAAACAGGCAAGATGGTTGGTCATATATGGGGCCGAGTAACTCACTACAGGGTTATATTCCCCTAGGGCTTTGGAAAGGTGTAGGAGGCTGCGAAAGTGGCTTTGCTAAACCGGATCCTAATGACAACAACATTGTTTGGTCAGGTTGTTATGATGGTGGATTGGACAGACATGACCTCAGGACGGGTCATACAAGGGATGTACGGGTGTGGCCTGAAGCAGGTTATGGTTGGGCGCCAGCAGATATGAAGTATCGCTGGCATTGGAACTTCCCCTTAAGCTTTTCTACCCATACCAAACACAGGGTTTATGCAGGAAGTCAATTTGTGCATCAATCTGATGATGGTGGACAAAGCTGGCAGATTATTAGTCCAGATCTTACCCTAAATGATAAAAGCCACCAGCAAAGTTCTGGCGGGGTAGCCATCGACAACCTGATGACCTTCGATGGTTCTACCCTTTTCGCCATTGAGGAATCGCCTTTACAGGCCGGTATGATTTGGGTGGGTACGAATGACGGCCAGGTACAATTGACCAAAGATGGTGGTAAGGAATGGGTGAACCTCACAGCGAATGTCCCTGACCTACCAAAATGGGGTACCATTGCCAATATTCATCCATCGGCAAATGATGCTGGCACCGCCTATATCTCCGTAGACCTGCATCAGATGGGAGACTTTGATCCTTACATTTACAAAACCGTGGACTTCGGTCAGTCTTGGACGAAAATATCTGATGGTATTCCTAAATCAGAATCGAGTTTCGTACATGTGGTGAAAGAGGACCCAAAAAGAAAGGGCTTGTTGTATGCGGGAATCGATAAAGGTATTTATGTAAGTCATAATGATGGTCAAAGCTGGGCCAGACTAAGACTGAACCTACCTCCTGCTCCTGTCTATTGGCTTGAAATACAAGAGCACTTTGACGATCTGGTTGTGGGCACCTATGGCCGTGGCTATTATATCCTTGATGACATGAATGCTATCAGGAATGCTGATCAATTGAATGGTCAAGCTCAAATCGTAGATATTCGAGACACCTATAGATTCAACAACAAAGAAAGTATTAAGACGGATGGGCCAAGTAATAACTCTGGTCAGAATCCTCCTAATGGAGCCATTATCAACTTCTATTTGCCAGAAAAAGTTGAGGGCAGTGTTAGTATTGAAATCAAGGATAAAGACGGTGACTTGATTCGCACAGTGAACACAAGAGCCAATCAAGGGATAAACAGAACCATTTGGAACTTACGATACGAATCTACCTACAGACCTAAACTCAGGGTTCAGCCTCCTGGCAGACCATGGGTACAATTGAATGGCGAAGGCTGGAGACCATTGGTACAATGGGACCTGGACCTCAATGCAGGTCAGTTAGGCCCTAGAGTAGCACCAGGTACTTATGAGGCTCATCTGGTGATCAAAGACAAAGAGGGCAATGTGACTGAGTCGACTATGAAGCCACTTAAGGTGTTGAAAGACCCTAAAGCCGAGGGGACGCAAGCGGATATTGAGGCACAAGTCGCTTTCTCTTTAGAGTTGAGAAATGCCATGAACCTCGCGGTGGTCAACATTAATGCGGTTGAGGTGCTTCGCAAAGAGTTAGAAGATATTATTGCTGAAGTAAGTGATAGAAGAACACAACGCGAAGCGGTTCGCTTAAAAGCCGCTGCAGAAGAGGTTGCCAGCATGCTCTATGATATTCATTTGACAGGAGCGCGTGAAGATGCTTTCCGCTCACCTATTAAGCTATATGGTCGTTTAAGTGCCCTTGCGAGTGACATCAATAGCAGTGGAATCGATTTTAGACCAACCGATCAGCAAGGCGAAGTAAAAGAAGTACTAAGTGATAGATTAGAAAATGCTATCGCCCAGTTTGACAAACTGATTAAGGAAGACATTCAAAAGTTTAACAAAGCGCTTGAGCGTAAGAATAGAACTATTGAGATAGAGAAAACAGGTGGAGACCGATAGTCCATGGTCAGATAGATAAGTTTCCAAAACCTTAATTGGAAGGTCATTTCGACCATTGAGAGAGATCCAAAAGGATTTTATTAGATCTCTCCTTTGTCGAGATGACTAGTTACTAATCACTAATTCCGAGCAAAAACTAAAATTAGGAAGTCATTTCGACCATAGGGAGAAATCTAATCCCTATTTTCAAGTCACATGCTTATCGCCTTATATATTACGCTTGGTTTTATCGTCATAGGTTGGACCTTCCTCAACTTCCATCCTCAGTTTGGTGCAAAGCCAAACAAAGAGCATATCAATAGATACTCAAAATCCCCACAATGGAATGGGAAGATATTTGAGAATCAGTCGGAAACTCTAATGGATATTAACCTCAAAACATTACCAGGTCTACTCAGGCAACAATTCACAGGCAGAAAACTTCGAAGCCCAGAACAACCTATCCCTATCACACCTTTTGATCAGGAAAGGTTTCAAGTAGATTTCACCAAGCCGAAATTCATATGGTATGGGCACTCAGTCTTGTTACTCCAAATCAATGGCAAGAACCTGCTCATCGACCCTATGCTGGGCCCTAATGCAGCACCTATCGCTCCATTTGCAGTAAAACGATTCAGCGAGAACACATTAGACATTATAAATGAACTACCCCCTATTGATCTGGTTTTGATGACACACGATCACTATGATCACCTGGATTATGCCAGCATCAAAAAGCTTAAAGCCAAAGTGGATACGTGGTATGTCGCACTCGGTGTTTCCAGACACTTGCAATCCTGGGGTATTCCCTCAGAAAGCATTTCAGAATTTGACTGGTGGGACAAGCAAACGTTCCAAGGAATAGACATCACTTTCACACCAAGCAGGCACTTCTCCGGACGAGGCCTGGGTGATCGAGCCAAATGCTTATGGGGCGGTTGGGTGTTCAAGACTGCTGACCACAGCATTTATTGGAGTGGAGACAGTGGCTATGATGAGCACTTTAAGGAAGTTGGGAAACGCTTGGGTCCCTTTGACTGGGGTTTCATGGAATGCGGTCAATACAATGAGCTCTGGCATCCCATTCATATGTTTCCTGAAGAAACCGTGCAATCTTCTATTGATGCTGGTGTGTCTGTGGCGATTCCTGTCCATTGGGGAGGTTTCCCATTGGCTTTACATACCTGGAAAGACCCTATCGAAAGGTTTACCACAACTGCAGAATCTAATGGCCAGAAAATCTCGACCCCTGAAATTGGTCAGGTTGTTATTTTGGGTGAAGAGCCCACAAAAGACTGGTGGTCTGATTTGAAATAAAATAGCCATCACCCTGAACTCGTTTCAGGGTCTCTTGGACTAGATGCTGAAACAAGTTCAGCATGACGCACCACTTTTTCCGTCATTCCGAGGGAGCAACGATCAAAGGAATCTCCTGATCCGTTCTTGAGACTCCTAACGTTCCCCAATGGTCATTTCGATCCCGATTCATCAGGAGAGAAATCTGATTCAACTTTGCCATTTATATCTCCAAACGACTGTACTATATGTGCTTTTCAACATCCTTACCGTTATGCTTTTTGAGAATAAAGCGATTGTGTATTTTCGAACCGGAAAGTAGCTCAGAGCCTTGAAAATAAAAACCCTATTACTTTTTCTATTCCTCACTACGGGTCAATTGGCTATATCCCAGGATAGTGTATCCCTCTCAAAAGACAGGTTTACGATTAGCATTTTAACTTGCTCTCCAGGTACGGAAGTATATTCTGTTTTTGGACATTCTTCCCTGCGTGTGATAGATAGAAAAAACGACACCGACCAGGTATATAACTTCGGCATATTTGATTTTGACACACCCAACTTTGCCTATAAGTTCTTAAAAGGAAAGCTTCAGTATTCCTTGGGCATCCAACAAACACCGCGTTTCATTCAAATCTACACTTCAGAGAACCGACTCGTTTCAGAGCAAGTGTTAGACCTTACTGAAGAAGAGGAAATCGCGATAGTAAGGCAACTCAACTATCTCTACCTGCCAGAAAACAGATTTTACTACTATTCTTTTCTTAATAGAAACTGTTCAACGGAGTTGCGTGACCTGCTTTCTGAAATTCAAGTACACTTCTCAAAAGACACCCTTGAGTCTTCCAATCGAGCACTTTTACAACCCTACCTGAATAGGACTCCATGGTTAAGGTTGGGCGTCAATATGCTTTTGGGCAAGATGATGGACAGCAACTCCAATCGCTTTCAAAGTGCCTTTCTGCCCATTTCATTTGAGGAAGAAGTCGATAAAGCTTTGCTCCACAACAGCGGCATAATCATAGAGGAAAATAATCTCAATGCGCTACCCGAAGACTTAGGCACAAGCTATCAGAAAATATTCTCTCCGCTAAAAGCCTTCTCTGCGCTCTTAATCATTTTACTCTTCTGGAGCCCTAAACCAGTCAAGATCGCGCTTTGCTTGATGGTTGGCGTTACGGGTATTTTACTCGGACTATTATGGATCTTTTCCGGCCACCCAGAAATAAGGAACAACCTCGATATTCTATGGTGCAACCCCTTATATCTGCTTTACATCCCAATGATGCTGAGGAATAAAGTGAGCAAGCTGCTTGCTTATACCCTCTCAGGAAACCTTATCTTGACCGTTGTCATCTGGCTCACTGGAATTCAACACTTTGATATTGCCGTTATACCATTGATGGGCATATTGGGCTTGGTTAATTACAAATCCCTTAAGCGTGAATCTGAACCTGCCTGAGGCAGACAGACTTGTTTCAGAGTTTACGTGACTGAGATGTTCAAACAAGTTCAGCATGACCTATTCTTTCCGTCATTCCGAGGGAGGAGCGGCCGAAAGGAATCTCTATCTCGCTTGATCAGAAATAGCAATTAGATCTCGATCCTGATGAATCGGGGTCGAGATGACTAACTAGGCAGTTCACGAGTCTATTCTTTAATTCCCTTGATCCGTCTCTACCTCCTCTGACGTTTCTTCTTTCTTTTTTGGGAAGAAGTATTTGTCATAGAAGTCAAACATACGCTGCCACTGGTCGTAGTAGTCGCTTTCTACGCTGGCCCAGCCAGCACCATGGCCACCACGCATATAATTCACCCATTGCACATCTTTCCCAAGTCGTCTTAGGGCATAGTACATCTCTCGTGAATTGGTGCCAGGCACGTTCCAATCGCCTTCACCACTAAGCAGCAAATGAGGTGTCTTTACTCTATCGGCAAAGAATACAGCTGAGGTGTTAAAGTATTTAATCGGTGCTTCCCAAAAAGAAGCGCCTATCCTATCCTGCCCAACTTCTGCAGCCGCATAATTTCTGGTCCCAATCTTAGGACTATCTCCTAAAAAGCTGATGATGTTCACCTTACCTGATATATTGATTGCAGCAGCAAAGCGATCCGTTTGAGTAATGATCAAAGAAGTAGCATAACCACCATAGCTCGTGCCGTGAATTCCTACTTTGTCATTATCGACCATGCCTTTGTCTACCAGCATATTGATAGCCGAAGTAACACCCTTTAGCCAACCCTCACCAGGGTATCCTTGCTCCAAATCTACCGAAGGTCTCAAACCAAAGTAGCCTTGGTTGGCAACCAAGTTCATTGACGAACGATACCCATTATTGAAGAAGGTCTCATAAACCTCCAGCACCAATGGATATTGCTTACCTGGCTCATAATCAACCGGATAGTACAAGATTCCTTTGAGCTCTTTACCATCTGCATCACGATAGCTGATTAACTCAGTGTTAGTCCACTTTTTGTTAGCCACCCAAGGGTTCAGGTCCGTAAGCTGATTCTCTGAATTGAAGCTTAGTGTATTTACATAAACTTCATTCGGCTTATCTCCATCTGATTTACTGTAAACCACTCTGTTACCTGAACTTGCAAATCTCCAACCTGAGTATAAATTACTGTTGGTCATCAGGTCTTCAAACTTCCCTGAATTAATATTATATCGCTGGACACCTCTTTTCCATACTTCCTTCTCTGAATATGAAACATATAGATATTGGCCATCCTCAGACCACTTTACCACATTTCTATTTGGCAATTCTTTCTTTTCTTCTTCGCCTTTGGGAAATTCATAAATCTGTTTGAGATCAGTACCATCAGTGTTTATGGTCCACCAACCACCTTTGGAAGTTAAGAGCATCTTCTCTCCACTGGCATGCCATCGATTGATGGAAAACTTCACCGCCTTCTCCTCTTCTTCATCCTCAAAAGCTTTACCCTTGGTAAGGTTTAATGGCTCCTCATCACCAAAAGTATTGACGCTGCTGACATAGACATTTCCAGAGTCTACCCAAGCAAAATGTGCATTGGCTCTGTCCCAGTTGAAGCCCCTTCTTCTTTTGTTTCTTGGATAGATATGTTTGGGTTCATCAAGCGCATCCAGGTTTACTATTGAAGCTTGGTATTCAACTCCGTCATTCCGCTTGTAAGAGGTCTTCATTCTGAAGGTTTCATTGTAACGGAGGTATTGACCATCATCGGAAAGGCTAACACCTGAATAACTTGACTGAGGCAATAGATCCTGTACTTTGCCCGACTTCAAGTCTACTTTCACCACTTCTGCAAGACTACCAGTTAGACCTATTTTATCCCACTTCAAAAAATTATCATTACCGTCATAGACAACGATCGGTCCTTCAGTAGCCTCCTTATATTCTGCCATGGCCTTTTCCATCCACCCCTTCTTTCGCATAGCGAGCACCACGGAATTGCCATCGGCACTCACATCAATTCCAATATTTGTGCTGATAATTCTGTCATCCTTAACTTTTACATACTTGACTTTTTCTGATTTCATATCATAATAGGCCAGCACGAGCTTATCATCCTTTTGCTCAAAGAAGACCAACTTCTCACCTTGATCATCCCACCTCAAAGAGGTCACTCTAGTATCTTGATCAAATACATTAGTCTCAGTACCTGTTTCGGTATTAATGATAACGAGTCTACCTGCTCTTAAATTGAGATAGCTGGGATCTCTAAAGCGAAAATGATCGGTCCCAAATCGGGCTCGGCCGTCCGCAATAATACCGGCAAGATATTGACCGTCATTGCTGAGTGTTTGACTGCCCAGTGATTTGACATTGATCGCATCTTCAACAGTAAAAGTGGTCTTTTGGGCTAAAACCGAAGCGGTAAATGCAAATAGTAGGACGAAGGATAGTATGTATCTGTTCATAATTGATGGTTTGAGAACCAAAATACTCATTCAGCACCAGATTGGTAAGACTCTTTTTACAACTGGTATTCCAATACGTCATTCTGAGGGAGGAACGACCGAAAGAATCCCTCATTCTATTGCACTAATTCCTCAAATCGTTTTAATTGACTATACAATAGACTGAGGTAATGGAAAAAGGTGGATCTGTCTATATTCTAACTAATAAGAATAAAACAACGCTTTATACGGGAGTAACCTCAGACTTACCTTCCAGGATCAGGCAGCATTTGAACAAGGACTTTCCGCGAAGCTTCTCGGCTAGGTACAACCTCACATTGTTAGTCTATATCGAGCATTTTTCTACCATCGATGAAGCCATAGGCAGAGAGAAGAAAATCAAAGGAAAAACTCGGCTGAATAAACAGAAACTGATAACGAAACATAACCCTCATTGGTTAGACCTGACTCCAGAAGTACTAAAATGGTGAAAGAATAGGAAGTACAGACTCTTTCGGTTTTTCGTACCTCAAAACACTCAGAGTGACGTTGTCCAGGAAGTTCACCAATATTTAAACCTATGATAATTTAGGATAGCAGACTTTTTCGTAAGCTTGCAGTCAAAGACTTCTACAATGAAAAGACTATTGCTACCGATCGTTTTGTTTACTGCAGTTTCATTGACCGCTTCTGCGCCTATTTATTGGGGACAAATAGGCCATAGAACCATCGGGCATATTGCTGATGGTATGCTTTCTAGAAAAGCTAACAAACAAGTCAGGCGTGTATTAGGCACCGAAACATTGGCAGAAGTCAGTACCTGGATGGATGAAATCAGATCGGATAATAAATACAGGTACGCTAACACCTGGCACTATTGTACCATCCCTGATGGCATGACTTACGAAACAGCACCCAAACAATCAGGTGGTGATATTATTTGGGCCATTGAAAGAATCATCAACAAATTGAAGTCAGGAAATCTCAATGCCGAGGAAGAAGCCGAAAACCTCAAGTTCTTAGTCCACTTGGTGGGTGATATTCACCAGCCTTTACATGTTGGTAATGGCGAAGACCGTGGTGGAAATGATGTGAAAGTGCAATGGTTTGGGGCCAACACGAACCTGCACAGTGTCTGGGACAGTCGCATGATTGACGGAAAGCAGTTCAGCTATACTGAGTTTGCCAATTGGGTAAATCATGCCTCAAAAGCACAGATTAAAGAGTGGCAATCAGCCACAGTAAGAGATTGGGCAATGGAATCTATGTCTTATAGAGACCAGGTTTACGCCATTCCTGAAAATGGCCGCTTAAGCTATCGCTATTCCTACGATAACTTTGATCTTGTCAAGCAAAGAGTTCTTCAGGCAGGTGTCCGATTGGCAGGTGTAATTAATGATATCTATAAGTAATCTTATGCCTAATTTCCAGGTAGATATTTAGCAGGCAACTTATACGCTGGAGTCTCTCCCATCCAAAATACGCTAACGATCCACCAGCGATCACCACCGTTTAGTAATTGAATACTGTTAATACCTCTGGCGAATGGTTTTTCGTCAGCGAGGGTCTTACGAGATTCATAAGTACTAAAAACATGCGAGATAGTGCCATAAGCCTCACTTTTACGACTGATCTCTACCTCGAAAAAACCCATTTTCTCCAAGTTCGCACCTGCCTGCTCTATATACTCTTGTACGGTCCAGGTTCTGTAGCCAACACCATTCGGACCTTTGCCTGTAGGCATCAATCGACCTTCTGGAATAAACAAGCTCTTCATTCTGTCCCAATCTCTCTTTTCACCTGCAGGGCCTGAGATCACATCGTACAAAGCAGCGATGATGGCATCTGCGGATTTAACATCTTCCAGTTTTGCGTCTTGTGCACTCAGAGATGCAGATATTAGAAAGCATAGGGCTAGGCTAAAAAGTCTTTTCATGGTCTTAGTTTTTTGGAAATTAAAGATAAGCAGATTTCGGTCATTGGTTTTTCTTGCTGAAACCATGGAATATCTGCCCTAAAAAGGTTTTTGGAAATTTCGAAACACCTGGAAAGCCCAACTTGATGGATTTTCCGCTTGAAGGAATGTACGCAGTTCCGAAAAGATAGTCCCATAAACTTAGTGTCAAACCAAAATTCACTCCCCTCTGCCGATCCTCGGGCAAATCATGGGCATGATGCCACATATGCATATTGGGGTTATTCAAGATGTATTTGAGTGGGCCAAGTTTCACTTTGATATTGGCATGATTCCAATGGCCAATAGCAAGAGTGAACATATGCACAAAGAAGAAGTCGTCTATCCCAAATCCTATCATGGCCAAGGGTAAATATTCAATGGTTCGGTACACAATGGTTTCCATCCAATGATACCTCAAATGCGCTGCAAAACCCATTTGTTCAACAGAGTGATGCACCTTATGGTATTCCCAGAGTGCAGGAACTGCATGAAGCAATCGGTGCGTCCACCATTGGATAAAGTCTCTTATGATAAACAAGGTGAACAATTGAAGAAAAATTGGCCAAGAACTAATTTCAATGGCGACAAGGTTGCTAATACCCATGTCTGACAAAAGCCCGTTAAAAGCATCAACAACTACGTTTGACAAAGCATTGAAGATGATCAGCGAGAAGAGGAAAAAGTTGAAAAACATATAGAAAGCGTCTAACCAAAAGTCTTTTCTAAACTTTGGCTGATCTTTTCGCCAGGGTCTTAGCCACTCCCAGACCAGAAATACAAGCGAAATACCGATGAGTGCCCAGAAGTAATTTTGCCACCAAGGCTTGTAATCATACTGAAAAGTGATCTCCTGCCATAGATAATTGGCATAACCTCTATACGCATCTCCTACTATCTGCCAGTCAATCATGCTAAATTTCCGTGATTCTCATTGTTGTCTGACCACTAACATAATCAATTACCCACTTTGAGAATAACTTTTCATGCTTTCACTGAATAATGCTTCTTTACATTGAAATGAAATTTAACCCTATGAAAAGGACAAAGACTGTATTCAAAGCGATTTGCCTTGGTCTGCTCACTTTGAGCTTAATCACACCGAGTCATGATGCTTTGGCACAACGAAGAAAGAAAAAGAATCAAACTACTGCCGATACTCCTACGGAGAAACCGCAAGCACCTCCTAAGAAAAAGGAAAAGACCTATGAGTCTCTCGTAAAGGGAATGGGTGCTGATGATGGTCTCTTTAAGGTTTACCAAAAGGATAGCAAAATCATGTATGAGATACCAAAGGCTGAACTCGGAAAAGACATGCTATGGGTAACCAGACTAGTTTCTGCTCCAGAGAATTTCGGAGGTGGCTTCGTTGGCTCAGGTTCTAAGATGATTGAGCAGGTGGTAAGATGGGAACACAGAGAAGGCAAAATCCTTTTGAAGAAAATCTCTTTTAACAATGTGGCAGACAGTACTGACGCTATCTACAAATCGGTAATGAACAACAACTTTGCCCCCATCATTGGCTCATTTAGAGTGACCGGGCAACCCGAAGATTCAAGCGCCTACCTGGTAGATGTTACCAAGTTCTTTACCGGTGATACTAAGGCCATTAGCGCTATGAACTCGCGTTTCAGAAGCGCATTTCAGGTAAGGAGACTCGATGCAGAGAAGAGCTACACCGAATCTGTAAAGAGTTTTCCTGAAAATGTAGAAGTCCGTCAAGTATTGACCTATGATGCGGGTAGACCTCCTTCTAATAGTAATACAGGCTTGATCACCATGCAGGTAGCTCAGTCAATGATTAAACTGCCAGAAAACCCAATGATGCCGAGGCTTGCAGATCAACGCGTGGGTTGGTTTACTATGGGCAATATCAATTTCAGTTCGGATAAACTGAAGGGCGATCAAGTACGATTCTTAAAGCGATGGAGATTGGAGCCTAAGGACCCTGCCGCTTATGCCAGAGGCGAATTGGTAGAACCTGTAAAACCGATTGTTTATTACCTCGATCCTGCTACTCCTGAAAAATTCAGAAAGTGGTTCAAACTGGGCATAGAAGATTGGCAGGTAGCTTTTGAGGCTGCTGGCTTTAAGAATGCCATCATAGCTAAAGACCCTCCTTCTAAAGAAGAAGATCCTGATTGGAGTCCCGAAGACACACGCTACTCTACTGTACGATATATTGCCAATATGACAAGGAATGCTACAGGCCCAAGTACTGCAGATCCTCGTACAGGCGAAATCATTGAAAGTGATATCATTTGGTATCACAACCACCTTAGATCTTACAGAAACTGGTACCTCATTCAAACGGGAGCAGCCAATCCACGTGCGAGAACACTGAACACTCCGGCTGAGGACATCGGTGAAATGATGAGAGCTGTGATTGCTCACGAAATTGGTCATGCCTTAGGTTTACCACACAACATGAAAGCCAGTTCTGCTTACCCTGTAGAATCTTTAAGAAACCCAGAGTTTGCTGAAGAATTTGGCGTAGCCCCTACGATTATGGACTATGCCCGTGTGAATTATATCGCACAACCGGGTGATGGAGTAACTCGGTTTATTCGAAAAATCGGTCCATATGACAAGTATGTAATCAATTGGGGTTATCGCGTAATTCCAAATGCCTCTAACCCTGAAGCCGAAAAGTCAACTCTGGATCAGTGGATTCTAGACAAAGCTGATGACCGTATGTTCCGTTTCGGAAGTAGCAATGGCTCTAATCCAGAATCACAGACAGAAGACCTTGGGGATAACAGCGTTCTTGCCAGTACCTATGGTATGGAAAACCTGATGAAAGTAGTTCCTAACCTATTAGATTGGACTACTACTGATGGTGAAAACTATGACGATACCCGTGAAATCTATAATGAGATTATCGGGCAGTGGAGAAGATTCGTAGGCCATGTTATCACCAATGTGGGTGGCGTGACTGAAGACTTCAAGTCTACCGATCAGGAAGGTACAGTCTACAAAGTTGTTCCTGAAAGCCGTCAGGTAGAAGCCATGAATTGGATGAACAAATATGCTTTCGCAATGCCAGAATGGCTCTTAGACGAAGAACTACTTAGAAAAATGGAGAGTCATGGAGCAGTAAACCGTATCAGAGCGACACAAGTGTCTTTCTTAAATAGATTGCTCGATCCCACCAGAGCACAACGATTAATCGAAGCCGAAGCCTTCAAAGGACGAAATACCTATACTATATATCAAATGTTTGCTGACACCAGAAAAGGACTTTTTTCTGAGTTAGCGAATGGCACAGCCATCAACACTTATAGAAGGAACCTTCAGCGTGCCTTTGTTGAACGCTTGGAGTTCATGATGACCAATGAAGTGAATCAATTCCAGGCGAGGCAAGTTGATATGAGTCAGTCTGATATCAGACCTGTGGTGAAATCTGAATTGAAGACCTTACAAAGAGAAGTAAATAATGCTATTGGCAGATATTCTGACAGAGCAAGTCGAGTTCATTTGGAAGACCTAAAGGACAGAATCGCAGATATTCTAGATCCTAAATAGAATGTTCAATTTTGAGTATAAATTAGGAAGGGCCCCGTGTGGGCCCTTTTTTCATTCTCAACTCAACTAATATTTGACGTAAATAAATGCATGGGATCACGTGTTGACCCCATGCCTGACACAACCAAAACTTTAGGGTATAATTGCTTATGAATACCCAGAGAATTGACTTGACTGATTGTCTTTCACCTCGCAAAATCACCTACACGAGGCATGAATCGAAACCCCAACATCATGGACCAAAAAAGGTCAGACTCAGTAAATTCTAGCTAGTGGCCTTGTACTTATAGTGCTAATATGAAATGAAATAAACGCCTGCGGCTCTATCAATTGGCAATCCATTGGGCAACTTGCATACCTGATGGTTTCTTTCTTATAAGTGTATGTTATTCCACTTTTTGAGCACTTGCATCAGATTATCTTTTTTCCGAACCGAAACAGGTAATGTGGTGCCATTTGTCATAATTAGTGACCCACCTTCGCTCCTCTCAAATCGCTTGACATGGTTAATATTTACCAAATATGAATGGTGGATTCTGACAAAATTTGATTTACTCATATACTCCTCATAAGACTTGAGGTTTTTGGATACTAGGATCTCTTCTTTATTCAAGAGAACAAACCTGGTATAACTGCCCTCAGCAGCACACCAAACAATGTCATTCATTTCTACAACATGCATACATCCGGAATCGCTAAGGACAATCTTGACTCCTTGATCGTTTCTGCTTAAATGGTTTTCTAAAATTTCAATTCTGGCCTGTAGATCAAGGTCTTGCTTGCTTACCTTAGCCTTGCTTATAGAGCCTATAAGATCCTCTAAATCAATAGGTTTTAGTAAAAAATCTAAAGCACTACATTTAAAAGCATCAATCGCATATTTGTCGTGTGCGGTAATGAAGATCACCTGACTTGCCAGATGGGGGTTTGATTTAATTAGATCAACCCCGGTACCATCGTCCATTTCAATATCCAAAAAGATCAAGTCCGGCATTTCCTCGTCTATGAGCTGTTGACCAGATGCACAACTATGCGCCTCTCCGACCACACTTACCTCCGAACAGTATATTTCAAGCAGTTTGATTAAACCTGCTCTAATATGAGGTTCATTGTCTATGACTACAGCATTCATCAATCGAATTGAATTGGAAGTTCAAAAATTACCTCGGTACCAATGACTTCATGATTGTCACCGAGTTTATCCTTAGCAATAAAAGAAATATTCCGCTTAAGCTGTTTTTTCAAGAGCTCTATCCTGTCTTTTGTAATTTTGGTAGCGAGCGGTTCATGGTCGTCATTTTTGCCCCTTTGCGCCTTTTTAAGTGCTGTCGACTTAGAAAGTCCTACTCCATTGTCCTCAACCTTGAACATTAAAAGATCACCTTCTTGCTTAAAGCTGACTTCTATTAAACCATCCTTGATTTCCGCAATGCCATGTTCCAAAGAGTTCTCAATAAAAGGTTGAGCAAACATTGGTGGAATCATAATTTCATTAATGTCATCTATCGTATCAATATCTATGCGATAGTCGAAACGATTATCGAAACGAATCTTTTGAAGATCAAGGTAATGCCGGAGTGTGGATGCCTCGGCATCCAGCGATACCAAATCTCTCCGGCTATTTTCTAAAATCCGCCTCATAAGCTTCGCAAACTTAGAGAGGTAGTTTAAGGCATTGGACCCTTGTCCTTTATCAATCAGAAAGAGTTGAATGGAAGACAGTGCATTGAAAAGGAAATGTGGGTTTAATTGAGACCTTAAAAGGTCATTCTTGGCCTTCTGCTTAGCGAGTTGCTCCACCTCTAACCTTGATTTAAATACTTTATAGAAGTATAAAAATGAGACAACAAGAAGCAACACGAGAGCACCGAAAAGCCATGACTGTGTCCTTTGGCGTGCTTGGCTTTCCCTTTGAAGCAAATTCAAGGAGACAATCTTGTCCTCCTTCTCCTGACTTTCATATTTAGCGGAAAGCCTCTCTACTCTCTGATTAGCCTTGACCTGATTCAAACTATCCTGGAGAAGACTCCTTTCCTGCTCATAAGCAAGCGCATTTTTATAATCTCGTCTGTTACTGGCCAACTCGACTAGCCAGTTTAAAGCATTAATTTCATTTCGCGTTACTTCATACTCCCTCGCCAGTTCTAAACTCTCTTCTGCATAGTCGTAGGCCTCAGATAGTCTATTCTGAGCAGCAAGTGTTTTACTACGATACAAATGAGAAGTAATGAGAAATCCATATTCCTCTATTGGGGTCACTTCATCCCTCAGTTGATTAGCATACATAATTGCCCCACGATAATCACCATTCAGGTATGCCCCAATGGTCAATGAGTTCAAGGCATGCCATTTAATGGCGATTTCCTTAGTGACCAAAGCAAGGTCATAGGCCCTTTTGGCATAATAAAATGAAGAATCTCCTACCTCCATTCGACTATATGCCGTGGCTAGGTTTCCGACAGCTGTTGCAATCTGAGACGAGTCTTTTAAATTCTCGGCCAGAGCAAGTGATTTGTAATAGTACTTGACCGCCAGATCATCTCTATCCAGACCGGCATAAGTTACAGCTATGGCATTAATAGAAGCTGCCTCCACTTGCCTTTTACCAATTGATCTTGATATGTCCAGGGCCTTTTCAAAATAGACCAGAGCGGAATCATCTTCATCTTCTCTGGCAAATAGATTTCCAATAAAGTAAGTGAATTGCGCGTAGTACAAAGAATCACCATTGTTCAGCGCATGGTCGATCGTTTCGTCAAGTAAGGCACGTGATTTAACTACCTCGTCCTGATATTTAAGATGGATGAACCGTATGTTGATCGCCTTATAGTAAACAGCCTTATAACCCTTTTCACCACTAAGGCTTAAGACGGAATCAATTGAGCTATCAAACTGAGAAAAGCCGGGCTCATATGTAGATTCATCAGCATAATTAAAGGTAAATATTACACGATAAAGAGAGTCTAAAACACCAGTCAACGCCTTCTCTTCAACGCTTTGAGCCCGCAACATACTGCTTATGCAAATCAGGGCACCAATTACGAGGCCAGTCCTCATCTTTATTGGAATCATCGTCAAGTTTAGTTTTAGTTGTCAATCTAATTTAAGCTATTGCAAGAACTCATTCCCGAAAGCTTGAGCTCAATTGATAAGTGTGGACTCTCAGTTGATAATTGTGAATGAAAAGAGGTATCCGTTTACCCCCAAAATCATTATTGAACCACTCTCATATTTGACTTTGAAATGATAGGACCTTTCGAGTATATTATCCCCTTGAACAAATCATAACTAAAATTCTTAATATGAAATCGCTTCGAATGTTACGCCTACACTTAGTGTTGCTGCTTTCATTCACTGTTTTGCAAACGAGTTTGCTAGCTCAGAGTGACCCTACGGGTACGTCTGCAGTAACCAGTACTTATGCAATTACCAATGCTACGGTGATCACGATGCCGGGTAGTGAAATGAAGGATGCCACTGTGGTAGTCAAAAATGGATTAATAATGGGTGTTGGAAACAATGTTTCCATACCAGATGACGCAGAGGTAATCGATGGAACTGGACTATACGTCTATCCAGCATTTATCGATGGTATGTCTAATACCGGTGCTAAAAGACCTGAAAGTTTGCCAAGACCTCGAAATCTCTTTACACCAGACCCACCGAACGATTATGCCGGTATTACTCCCGAAAACAGCGTTATCAGTCAAATAGATATTGCGAGTAGTAGTATTACCAACATGAGGAAGGTTGGTTTTGCCATATCTCACAGTGTGCCATATGGAAGAATGCTTCCTGGTTCAGGTTCACTTTTGCTGCTCAACGCAGCCACTCATATGGATGATATTATTCTGGCCAAGGATGTAGCCCTTTACGCGCAATGGGTGGGCGCTCCAGGAGCATATCCTGGTAATATTCTGGGTATAATGGCGAAGTGGAGAACCCTTTACCGCAATGCTGAAAATCACAAAAAACACACTGAATTGTATGCGCAAAACCCAGCTGGTCTTCCAAGACCTGTAAACGATAGGGTTAGCTTGGCTTTCCACCCTGTTATCGGGAAAACTAAGCCAGTAATGTTCGATGTGAGCAGTATGCTGGATGTAAGACGCGCTATGCGACTTCAAAATGATCTTGGTTTTGACTTAATTGTATCGGGTGTCAAGCAGGCTTGGGATTTGGTTGACGAATTAAAAGCTACAGGCACACCTATATTCTTATCGCTTGATCTTCCAGACAAACCAAAAGACGCCAAGGGAGATGATGTTTCAGATGAAGTTAAAGCACTGGAAGCCAGACGCATGGAATTCTATAATACCTATGTCGAACAAGCTGCAGTACTCCAAGCAGCGGGTATCAAATTTGGCTTCTCAATAAGAGGAACAAGTGCAAGCAAGGTGAAAAAGAATGTCATGACCCTGATAGAAAATGGTCTTAGTGAAAGTGATGCATTAGCTGCTTTGACTACGAACCCCGCTTCAATGCTTGGTATTGATCAAGTAGCCGGATCCATCGAGAATGGCAAAATGGCCAACCTGATGGTTTCAACCGCTCCTTATTTTACTAAAGATTCTCAGATTAAAATGATGTTTGTAGATGGCACCAGACATGATTATGAAGTCAAAGAGAAAAAGGCCAAGAAGGATACCGATACTGCAGAGGCTGAAGAGACCCCTGCCACCGGAGGAGATGTTCTTGTAGGCACCTGGTCTTATGAACTGGTAACACCAGGAGAACCTCAAGGTGGTAAAATGATTATCAAGAAAGAAGACGGTAAATACTCGGGAGTACTTACAAGCAATGATGGTTCACCGGATAATGACATGAATAACATCAATTTTAGAGATGGCCAGCTAACATTTGATTTTGATATCGATGCGGGTGGACAGTCTGTTACTGTTGTAGTCGAGGGTAGCATCTCAGGTACTGAATATGACGCTGAAGCTTCGGTTTCTGTTGGTGGTCAAAACTTTGAATTAGGATTTACTGCTTCGAAAGACGGTAAGTAATCGACTCAAAAAGATACAAATCATGAAAATGAAAAATATACTAACCCTTCTCCTGGCCTTCTTTAGTACTGTGGCCTTGGCGCAGACGCCAAAAGGAGATGTACTGATTAAAAACGGTACTGTAATAACGATTACTAATGGTACCCTGGAAAATACCGATATACTGATCCGAGATGGTAAAATCTCAAGAATTGGTAAAGGGCTTAGAACCCCTAGAGGTGTAGAAACGGTTGATGCCACGGGCAAATTTATAATGCCAGGTATCATTGATGCGCATTCACATATTGCAGGAAGTGCTATTAACGAAGGAACTAGCCAGGTAACCGCTGAGGTAAGCATGGAAGATGTAGTCAATCCACTTGATGTTTCTATTTATAGAGCCTTAGCGGGTGGTGTAACTAGCATTCACTTGATGCATGGTTCTGCCAATGTTATTGGTGGTCAGAACGAAACAATGAAGTTGAGATATGGTACAATGGACCCTGATGACCTCAGGTTCGAAGGTGCTCCTAGAACCATCAAATTTGCACTTGGTGAAAACCCAACTCGGGGCGGGCGCTCAAGGGGTATTCAGCCTCAAAGTCGTATGGGTGTTGAAAACATGATCAGGACTTCTTTCACACAAGCTCAGGCTTATGAGAAGAAATGGAAAGCTTATAACGCAGATAACAACCCAAGAAAAGTCGCTCCAGAGTATGATCTGAGAATGCAAACTTTAGTAGATATTCTCAACGGAGAGATAATTGTACATTGTCACTCCTACAGAGCGGATGAGATTTACATGCTCATGAAAGTTTTCAGTGACTTTGGTATTCCAAGAATCGTGTTTCAGCACGCCAATGAGGCTTATAAAGTAGCACCAGAACTTGCTGCCTTTGGAGCCAGTGCATCTGTTTTTGCAGACTGGTGGGCTTATAAATTGGAGGTATACTACTCTACTGCATACAACGCAACAATTCTTCAAGAAAATGGAGTATTAACCTCAATTAACTCCGATTCAGGAGAATTGATAAGACATCTTTTCCACGAAGCTGCAAAGACGCAAAAATATGGTAACCTGAGCGATGATGAAGCACTGGCTATGATCACTTTGAACCCAGCCACTCAATTGGGTATTCAGGACCGCGTAGGCTCGATCGAAGTGGGTAAAGATGCGGATATCGCAATTTTTGATAATCACCCTTTATCTGTATACGCTGTTCCGCAAATGACCTTCATTGATGGTGTCAAGTATTTTGATATCAATAATGACAAAAAGGATCAAAGGATTTTTATTAACCCAGAATCGTCTATCAGCGAAGTACAACTCTTCGAAAAGATGGATTACAGACATAGATGTATGGAAGATGTAGCATCCTTTTTTGGAGCTAACTTATTTAAGCATAAGCACTAAGAATCATGAAGAAATTTAAAATAAGTCTTTTACTATGCCTTATTGCATTGGTTCCAATGCTAAGCTTTGGCCAAGAAGATGATCAAGTAATGAAGGCACGTTCTGGCAAGTTTGCCTTAACTAACGCCAAAATTTACACCGTGACTAACGGTATAATCGAAAATGGCACCATTATTATTAACAATGGTATTATCGAAGCTGTTGGTGCTAATGTGAGTATACCAGCAGATGCTGAAGTATTCGATTATGAGGGTAAGGAAATTTATCCTGGGATGATTGATGGGGGAACCTCTCTGGGTCTTGCAGAGATTGGAAGTATTGCAGAGGCCAATGACTTCCGAGAATTTGGAGCACTCACGCCTCAAATGCAAGCCTTGACAGCTGTAAACCCTAACTCAGTAGCTATTCCGGTAACCAGAGTTAGTGGTGTGACTACTGTATGGACAATGCCAAGAGGTGGTATACTGCCAGGTACAGCTGCCACCATTAACCTCTTTGGCTATACGCCAGATCAAATGGATGCTGGTGGAAGAGGAATTGTAATGAATTTCCCATCAACAGCTGGCGGAAGAAGGTTCAGAAGACTATCTCCTGAAGAAGTGAAAAAGCGACAGGAAAGAGCCTTGAAACAAATCAATGATGCATGGGATAAGGCTGAACTATATGCAAAGCTTGAGAATTCTGATGAAGTGAGGTCTTATCCAGAAATAGAAGCACTCGTGCCTGTAGTAAAAGGTGAGATGATGCTATTTCTTGAAGCAAATGCTGCTAAGGACATCATCAGTGCTATAGAGTGGGTAGAAGAACGAGGCTATAAAAAGGTTGTACTCACGGGAGTGTCAGAGGGCTGGAGAGTAGCTGACAAAATAGCTGAATCAGGTTTATCAGTAATTACTGGTCCAGTTCAAGCTGTACCTACACGTCAGTCAGACTCTTACGATGCGGCATATGCCAATCCTGGCTTACTTCAAAAAGCAGGTGTTAAAGTAGCCATTAGAACAATGGACACTGAAAACGTTCGAAACTTGCCTTATCACGCAGGTTTTGCTGCCGCGTATGGTATGGGTCGCGAAGAGGCACTTAAAGCCATTACGATCAATGCGGCAGAGATTCTGGGGATCGGTGATCAAGTAGGATCAATTGAAGTAGGAAAGAAAGCTAATATTTTCGTGGCTACCGGTGATCCATTTGAGACATCAACCAAAATTACGGATCTATTTATTGATGGCTATAAAGTACCGATGACCTCGCGTCAAATCAGACTTTATGACGAATTCTTGAATAGAACACCAAGTGTCGATAAAAGCAAAAAGGCTATAGATATCAAGAAAAGATAACCACTTCAACCTCAACCTTAGAAAGGCCCCACCCCGAGATTTCGGTGGTTGGGGCTTTTTTTTGTATTCTATCAACTATTTTTGCAGAATCGTTGTTAAGCTTCGTAATCGGAGAAAATCATGGGTAAAAGAGTAGTTGTTGGGCTTTCAGGCGGGGTTGATTCAAGCGTTACTGCACATTTGTTGATTGAGCAAGGTTATGAGGTAATAGCCATGTTTATGCGCAATTGGGTGGATGATTCAGTGATCATTTCTGAAGAATGTCCATGGGTGGAAGATAGTAACGATGCATTGGCTGTAGCTGAAAGGTTGGGTATCCCCTTTCATGTGATCGACCTGAGCGAGCAATACAAAGAACGTATTGTTGACTACATGTTCGATGAGTACGAAAAAGGCAGAACGCCCAACCCCGATATTCTCTGTAACAGGGAAGTCAAATTTGACATCTTTTTGAAGGCCGCATTAAAGCTTAAAGCAGACTATGTGGCTACGGGACACTACGTTCAAAAAGAGACCATTTTAAATGATGGTCAAGAAGTTCATAGGTTATTGGCCGGTGCAGATCAAAATAAGGATCAAAGTTACTTCCTTTGCCAACTCAACCAGGAGCAACTTTCCAAAGCTCTCTTCCCTATTGGGCACTTGCAAAAATCTGAGGTTCGCGAGATTGCCAAGTCTCTGGACTTAGTAACTGCAGAAAAGAAGGATTCACAAGGACTCTGCTTTATAGGCAAAGTGAGACTTCCAGACTTTTTACAACAGCAATTGGCACCTAAAACTGGTGAGATAAGAGAGTTAGATTCAGGTGCTACTAACTTCGGTGCATATGACCCTAAAGTGAGTATTGACTCAGATGAAAAACATGCGTCTCTTGTGGCATTGACCACTCCCTATACTTATAGTCCTGATGATGGAAAATTGGTTGGGGAACACAATGGTGCACACTATTTCACTATCGGGCAAAGAAAGGGGCTTGCTGTAGGAGGAACACCGGAACCTTTATTTGTGATTGAAAAGGACACCAAAAACAACGTGATCTATACAGGACAAGGCGAAAGCCATCCTGGCTTATTGAGAAAGGGACTTTTTGTATCGAATGAACATATTCATTGGGTCAGAGAAGACCTTCAGCTCAGCATTGGTCAATCGAAGAAGTATCAAGCCAGAATTCGTTACCGACAGCCACTAGAAGGTGCAGAACTGTTTCTAGAACCTGATGGCCTATATGTCATTTTTGATGAGCATCAGAAAGGAATTGCTCCGGGCCAGTTTGTTGCCTGGTATGATGGTGATGAGCTAGTAGGTTCTGGCGAAATCTCCTAGGCCTTCATTGGCAATGTTTTCAAATCAATTAAACTTTTCTGACTCGTGATTGTCTTAGACTTAACAAACCTAAGATCATGAGAAAGACATTTTTATTAATGAGCATGCTTTTGTTTATCGGCATGGCAGCTCAAGCCCAAAGAGGCGGAGGTCAAAGAGGACAAAGAATGAGCCCTGAAGAAGCGGCTAAGGCTCAAGCTGAGAACTTCCAGGAGCAATTTGGATTATCAGATGACCAATACAAGAAGACCTATGACGTGCTACTGGCAACAGGAAAAGCACGGACTGAGAAGCTTCAGGAGATGAGAGCCAGTGGTGATCGAACTGGGATGCGCGATGTAATAACCAAGTTTCAGGAAGAAAGTGATAAAAAGTTAAAAGTCATATTTAATGAGAAGCAATGGGCTTCTTATGAAAAATGGAAAGAAGAAAGAGCTTCTCAACGAGGAGCCAGACGCGGTGGTGGAAACTAACCGTTTTGCTTAGTATGTTTTTGGTTGTAAAAAAGCCCCGACTGTAATCGGGGCTTTTTTTATGCTTTGCTTCACAGTTATGCTACTCGTATCGCAATGACTTCACCGGGTTTTCATTGGCCGCTTTAACTGCTTGAGTGGCTACGGTGATAAGGGCCACAGCTAAAAGTACCACAGCCGGCACGATGAACAATAATGCCGAAAGATCTATTCGGTAAGCGTACCCAGATAACCATTCATTCATTCCAAAATAAGCAATCGGCAAAGCAAGCACGATGGCAACTAGGATCAGTTTCAAAAAATTCGAAGAAAGAAGTTGTATAATTGTTGACACATTCGCTCCTAAAACTTTTCTAATACCAATCTCCTTTATTCTTTGCTGTACCTCGTAGAGCACTAAGCCAAATAAACCGAGAACTGCCACAAAAATAGTTATGCCTGCAAAGGTGGTAAACACCGTTCCAAACTGTCTGTCTGCCTTATACTGCTTCTCAAAGTTTTCGTCCAAGAAGAAATAGTCAAAGTCACTCGCTGGATAGATCTCACGATAAGCCTCTTGAATGTCTGTCAAGACAGCCTTATAACTATCACTAGGGTTTCCACCTCCATTAACTTTAATGGAAACATAGCTGGATGAGTAGGCATTCTTATCGAACCAAAGCATAGTAGGGTCCACTTTGGTCTTTAGTGAATGATGATTGTAATCCGCAATTACTCCTACTATAGTAGATGGAATTCCAAAGCGATTGATCTTAGAGCCCACAGCAGCTTCATTTGATTCAAATCCAAAGACTTTTCTACCAGTTTCATTAATGATAACGCCTTCATAAAGGCTGTTTCTTTCTGGCACAAGTTGTTCAAGTCTACTGTCAAATGCTCTTCCAGCCAAAATTTCAAATTCGAAAGTCGGCAAGAAATCCTCATCCACTCTATAGAAAGACCAGTTAACCCCGTCTCCAACTCCACCTTCTATGGTTTTCATTCCAGTTGTTGTATTCATATCAATAGTACCCTGACCGAAAACCGTTTCCGAATAGGTAACCGCAGAGATTTGAGCCAGTTTTTTAAGCTCAGCCTTAAAAGTATTTCTCTGAGATACTTGCGCCTCATCATCTTCAGCTAAAACGGGAGACTTTATCACGATAGTCTGATCAATATTCACACCAAGGGATTGAGACCGCATGTGATTGACCTGCTTATAAATAGTAACCGTACCTACTAACAGAAGCATGGTAATCATGAACTGGAAAACCACCAAACCTTTTCGTAGTAACAAACCTCCTTTAGAATCCTTCAAACGGCCAGTAAGTACTGCCAATGGGCGGTAATTAGATAAAACCAATGAAGGATAAATACCCGAGGCGATTGAACCTACTAAGAATATTCCCACAACCTGCATTAATAGATCAGGCTCTGCGAAAACATTGAAAGACAATGATACTCCTGCAAGATTATTGAAGAATGGCAACACACCCTGAATACATGTAATGGTAAGTACTAAGGCAAGAAAGTTCAGCATGACCGACTCCATTAAGAACTGGAATACCAGTGATTGCTTATTTGACCCCAGAACTTTTCTGACGCCCACTTCTTTTCCTCTTTCCATGGCTCGGGCTGTAGACAGATTGATATAATTTACCCAGGCTATTAAAAGAACGAAACCGGCCACAACTAGTAATATATTTACTATGGATTGACTTCCGTTAACATCTGCCTCATAAGTTTTATCTGAGTTAAGATGTATTTCGGTCAATGGCTGAATAACCAGGCTATCCCCCCTCTCTGCAAAGGGCTTTGTTTTGGAGAAGTAATTGGTATTAAATCGTCTCTGAAAGTCATTGTCCAGCGGCTTATTAGCCAATACGTACATGAACTCGTTATTACCGCCAAACTCATCATAACTACTACCCATGTATTTTACAGCCGATTCATAAGAACCTAGCACATCGAACTTTAAATGAGCATTCTCAGGAACATCCTTGACAACTCCT
>Ga0207422_1001788_pt1 | contig 36315 bp, 45 predicted proteins | sample MarCyaLeptolynsp_FD_187757 | JGI IMG/M metagenome (GOLD analysis project Ga0207422, IMG submission 187757) | Marine cyanobacterial communities from Panama - species 1 Leptolyngbya sp. (SPAdes) | ecosystem: Environmental > Aquatic > Marine > Unclassified | place: Panama: Panama City | collected... | reverse complement strand
GTCACGCCGACTACGTGAAGAACATGATCACCGGTGCTGCCCAGATGGACGGCGCGATCCTGGTTGTGTCTTCTGCAGACGGCCCGATGCCGCAGACCCGCGAGCACATTCTGCTTGCACGTCAGGTTGGCGTTCCGGCTCTTGTTGTTTTCATGAACAAGGTCGACCAGGTCGACGACGAAGAGCTGCTTGAGCTTGTCGAGATGGAAATCCGCGAGCTGCTGTCTTCATATGAGTTCCCGGGCGACGACATTCCGATCGTCAAGGGCTCTGCGCTTGCTGCGGTTGAAAACCGTGATCCGGCGATTGGCCGTGATGCGATCCGTGAGCTGATGGCTCAGGTCGATGATTACATCCCGACGCCTGAGCGTCCGAAGGATCAGCCGTTCCTGATGCCGATCGAAGACGTGTTCTCGATCTCCGGCCGCGGTACGGTTGTGACCGGCCGTGTTGAGCGCGGTATCGTCAAGGTGGGTGAGGAAGTCGAGATCGTCGGCATCAAGGAAACCCAGAAGACGACGGTTACGGGTGTTGAAATGTTCCGCAAGCTGCTGGACAGCGGCGAAGCAGGCGACAACATCGGTGCTCTGATCCGCGGCGTCGGCCGTGAGGAAGTTGAGCGCGGCCAGGTTCTTTGCAAGCCGGGTTCTGTGACCCCGCACACGAAGTTCAAGGCTGAGGCCTACATCCTGACGAAGGAAGAAGGTGGCCGTCACACGCCGTTCTTCACCAACTACCGCCCGCAGTTCTACTTCCGTACGACGGACGTGACTGGTGTGGTGTCTCTGCCGGAAGGCACGGAAATGGTGATGCCGGGCGACAACGTCTCCGTTGACGTTGAGCTGATCGTGCCGATCGCCATGGAAGAAGGCCTGCGCTTCGCAATCCGCGAAGGTGGCCGTACCGTCGGCGCCGGCGTCGTCGCATCCATCATCGAATAATCGACAGCCGGGCCTGCCGGCGCAACAACACGAAACGCGGGCAGGCCCGCAGTCTTATTGGGAACAATAACAATGAACGGTCAGAATATCCGGATCCGCCTGAAGGCGTTTGACCACCGTATTCTCGACGCCTCCACCAAGGAGATCGTCAATACGGCCAAGCGGACCGGTGCTCAGGTGCGGGGTCCCGTGCCGCTGCCGACGCGGATCGAGAAGTACACGGTGCTTCGCGGACCGCACATCGATAAGAAAAGCCGCGATCAGTTCGAGATGCGTACGCACAAGCGCCTTCTCGACATCGTTGATCCGACGCCCCAGACGGTGGACGCGCTGATGAAGCTCGACCTGGCCGCTGGTGTCGACGTCGAGATCAAGCTCTAAGGCGGGGTCAAGGGGACACATCATGCGTTCTGGAGTGATCGCTCAGAAAGTGGGCATGACCCGCATCTACAACGATGCGGGCGAGCATGTTCCGGTCACGGTTTTGCGGCTGGAAAACTGCCAGGTGGTTGCCCACCGGACTGACGAAAAGAATGGATACACTGCGCTGCAGCTCGGCGCGGGTACCCGCAAAGTAAAGAATACGCCGAAGGCACTGCGCGGTCACTTTGCTGTCGCAAAGGTCGAGCCGAAGCGGACCGTGGCCGAGTTCCGCGTCACTGCGGACAACATGATCGACGTTGGTGCGGTACTGACCGCCGACCACTATGTCGAGGGCCAGTTCGTGGACGTGACCGGTACGTCGATCGGTAAGGGTTTTGCCGGTGCAATGAAGCGCCACAACTTCGGTGGTGGACGCGCATCGCACGGTAACTCGATCTCGCACCGTTCACACGGTTCCACGGGTCAGTGTCAGGATCCGGGCCGCGTGTTCAAGGGCAAGAAAATGGCCGGTCATATGGGCGATGCCCGCGTGACCACGCAGAACCTGAAGGTTGTGCGCACTGATGTTGAGCGTGGCCTGATCATGGTCGAGGGCTCTGTTCCGGGCGCCAAGGGCGGCTGGATCCTGGTCCGCGACGCGATCAAAAAGGCGCTGCCGGAAAACGTTCCGGTTCCGGGTGCTTTCAAAGCGTCCGAGGCGACTGAGGCTGCCGGGAAGGAGAGTGAGTGATGGAACTCCAGGTCAAGACCCTCGAAGGCGGGGCGGCCGGTTCGATCACGGTGTCTGACGAGATCTTCGGTCTCGAGCCGCGCACCGATTTGATCCACCGTGTGGTGCGCTGGCAGCTGGCCAAGCGCCAGGCGGGCACCCACAAGACGCTGAAGCGTTCGGAAATTTCCGGTACGACGAAGAAGTTCGTCCGCCAGAAGGGTTCCGGCGGCGCGCGTCACGGCAACAAGAAGGCCCCGCAGTTTCGCGGTGGCGGCAAGGCATTCGGCCCGGTCGTTCGTGACCACGGCCATGACCTGCCCAAGAAGGTTCGCGCCCTCGGTCTGAAGCATGCTCTGTCCGCCAAGGCGAAGGCAGAAAGCATCGTTGTTGTGGAAGACGCCAAGGCTGCTGAGGCAAAGACCAAGGCTCTGAAAGCTCAGCTTGAAAAGCTCGGCCTTTCCAGTGCCCTGGTGATTGACGGCGCCGAAGTCGACAACAACTTCGCACTGGCCTCGCGCAACATCCCGCATGTGGATGTGCTGCCGGTCCAGGGCATCAACGTTTACGACATCCTGCAGGCCAACACGCTGGTGTTGACCAAAGCTGCGGTGTCCGCACTTGAGGAGCGCTTCAAATGAGCAAACTTCCTCACTACGACAAAATCGTCGGCCCGGTGATCACCGAAAAGTCGACGATGGCTTCTGAAGAGAACAAGGTTGTCTTCAAGGTCGCCAACGATGCAACGAAGCCGGAAATCAAGGCCGCGGTCGAAGCACTGTTCGGCGTCAAGGTCACCGCAGTGAACACCCTGGTCCGCAAGGGCAAGGTGAAGCGCTTCCGTGGACGCCTTGGCCGTCAGTCCGACTTCAAGAAGGCCGTCGTTACGCTGCAGGAAGGTCACGCCATCGACGTGACCACCGGGCTCTGAGACGGGGACTTAGAAAATGGCACTTAAGACATTCAATCCAACGTCCCCGGGTCGCCGTCAGCTTGTTCAGGTTGACCGTTCCGGACTTTGGAAAGGCAAGCCGGTCAAGACACTGACCGAAGGCCTGTCCAAAAAGGGCGGCCGCAACAACACCGGCCGGCTGACGTCTCCGAACCGTGGTGGCGGTCACAAGCGGTCCTACCGCCTGGTCGACTTCAAACGCCGCAAGTGGGATGTACCGGCAACGGTCGAGCGCCTCGAATACGATCCGAACCGGACCGCATTCATTGCTCTGATCCGCTACGAAGACGGTGAGCTGAGCTACATCCTGGCGCCGCAGCGCCTGGCTGTTGGCGACACTGTCCTTGCCGGTGAAAACGTTGACGTGAAACCAGGCAATGCCGCGCCGCTGGCCAGCATTCCGGTTGGAACGATCGTGCACAACATCGAGCTGAAGCCGGGCAAAGGCGCCCAGATCGCTCGGTCTGCCGGTGCATTCGTTCAGATCGTCGGCCGTGACCAGGGTTACACCACGCTTCGCCTGATGTCTGGTGAACAGCGCCGTGTCCTTGGAACCTGCATGGCTTCCATTGGCGCCGTGTCCAACCCGGACCACGCCAACATCAACCACGGCAAGGCAGGCCGTTCCCGCTGGCTTGGCATTCGCCCGCATACGCGCGGTGTCGCCATGAACCCGATCGACCACCCGCACGGTGGTGGTGAAGGCCGGACATCCGGCGGTCGTCATCCGGTTACCCCTTGGGGCAAACCGACCAAAGGTAAGCGCACGCGGCGCAACAAGCAGACTGATAAGTATATCGTCCGCAGCCGCCACGCGCGTAAGAAGTAAAGGGCAAGGATCGTGGCACGTTCGATCTGGAAAGGTCCGTTTGTCGACGGGTATCTGCTGAAGAAAGCGGACAAGGTACGTGAGTCCGGCCGGAACGAGGTCATCAAGACCTGGAGCCGCCGCTCGACGATCCTGCCGCAGTTCGTCGGTTTGACCTTCGGTGTTTACAACGGTCAAAAGCACGTACCGGTGCTGGTGTCTGAAGAAATGATCGGTCACAAGTTCGGCGAGTTCTCGCCGACCCGGACCTATTACGGACACGGCGCCGACAAGAAGGCGAAGAGGAAGTAACGATGGGCAAGCCGAAGCGTGAGCGGACGCTCGCTGACAACGAGGCTCGGGCAATGACCCGCATGATACGCGTTTCGCCGCGTAAGCTGAATCTCGTTGCGGCTTCGATCCGTGGCAAAAAGGTCGGTTCCGCGATCGCGGACCTGACGTTCTCCCGCAAGCGTATCGCGCAGGACGTCAAGAAGACGCTCATGTCCGCCGTGGCTAACGCGGAAAACAACCATGACCTGGACATCGACAACCTGGTGGTTGCCGAAGCTCATGTTGGCAAGGCATTTGTCATCAAGCGGTTCCAGGCCCGTGCACGCGGCCGTGTCGGCCGGATCGAGAAGCCGTTCTCGAACCTGACCATCGTCGTGCGCGAAGTTGAGGAGACTGCCTGATGGGACATAAAGTAAACCCGATCGGCATGCGCCTCGGGATCAACCGCACCTGGGATTCCCGCTGGTATGCGAACAAGAACGAATACGGCGACCTTCTTCATGAAGACTTCCGCATTCGCGAGTTCCTTCTTAAGGAACTGAAGCAAGCCGCCGTTTCCAAGGTTGTTATCGAGCGCCCGCACAAGAAGTGCCGTGTGTCGATCCACTCCGGTCGTCCGGGTGTGGTCATCGGCAAGAAAGGCGCCGACATCGAGCGTCTTCGCAAGAAGATCGCCGATATCACCAACTCCGAAGTGCATCTCAACATTGTTGAAGTGCGCAAGCCGGAAATCGATGCGACTTTGGTTGCCGCCTCGATCGCTCAGCAGCTGGAACGCCGTGTTGCTTTCCGCCGTGCCATGAAACGGGCTGTCCAGTCCGCCATGCGTCTCGGCGCCCAGGGCATCCGGATCAACTGTGGTGGTCGCCTCGGCGGTGCGGAAATCGCACGTATCGAATGGTACCGTGAAGGCCGCGTGCCGCTCCACACTCTGCGTGCCGACATCGACTACGGTGTCGCGAGCGCTCACACGGCTTACGGCGTGTGCGGTGTGAAGGTCTGGATCTTCAAGGGTGAAATTCTGGAGCATGATCCGATGGCGTCCGAGCGTCGCGCAACGGCAGCTTCTGAAGGTAACCAGGGTGATCGCGGCGGACGCCGGGATCGGGGCCGCGAGCGCGCAGCTTAAGTCAAGCTGCCTGCCGCTCGTAAGACAAGAAAGACGAGAGAAGAACGATGCTGCAACCGAAGCGCACAAAGTTCCGCAAGCAGCACAAAGGCCGCATCCACGGCTTGTCGAAGGGGGGGACTGACCTCAACTTCGGCGCATTCGGTCTGAAGGCTCTTGAGCCGGAGCGTGTGACAGCACGTCAGATCGAAGCGGCCCGTCGTGCTATGACCCGTCACATGAAGCGTGCGGGTCGTGTTTGGATCCGTATCTTCCCGGACGTTCCGGTTTCCTCGAAACCTGCCGAAGTCCGCATGGGTAAGGGTAAGGGTTCCCCGGATTTCTGGGCTTGCCGCGTCAAGCCTGGCCGGATCATGTTTGAAATCGACGGTGTGCCGGAAGACGTGGCTCGCGAAGCCATGCGTCTTGCCGCTGCCAAGCTGCCGATCAAATGCCGTTTCGTTCAGCGTATCGGCGACTAAGGCAGGCGAGGAGTTAAGCCATGAAGGCTACCGATGTACGGGCTAAGACCCTTGATGAGCTCCGCGGTGAGCTTGAGGGCCTGAAGAAGGAGCAGTTCAACCTGCGCTTCCAGAAGGCAACGGGTCAGCTTGAAAACACTGCGCGCGTCCGGCAGATCCGCCGCGACATCGCGCGTATCCAGACGATCATGCGCGAAAAGCGCGTGACGGCGAACGCGTAAGGAGACGGCCATGCCGAAGCGTATCCTGCAGGGCACCGTTGTCAGCGACGCCAATGACAAGACGGTGACGGTGAATGTGGAGCGCCGCTTCACGCACCCGCTTTTGAAGAAGACCGTGCGTCGTACGAAGAAGTACCGCGCACATGATGAAAGCAACCAGTACAAGGTTGGCGACTCTGTTCAGATTGAAGAGTGCGCGCCGATCTCGAAAAACAAACGTTGGACCGTGGTCGCTCAGTGACCGCGCTCCATTCAGTGAGCATCAGGCGCCCGTGACCCGTGCGCCAATAGAAGAACAAGGCAGCCAGTCATGATTCAGATGCAAACAAACCTCGACGTCGCCGACAATTCCGGTGCCCGTCGTGTCATGTGCATCAAAGTGCTCGGCGGCTCCAAGCGCAAATACGCCCAGGTCGGAGACATCATTGTTGTTTCCGTCAAAGAGGCTATTCCGCGGGGCCGCGTCAAAAAGGGCGACGTGATGAAGGCTGTCGTCGTGCGCACGGCTAAGGATATCCGCCGTCCCGATGGCAGCGTGATCCGGTTCGACCGCAATGCGGCCGTGCTGGTCAATAACAACAAGGAGCCGGTCGGCACCCGTATCTTTGGTCCGGTGCCGCGCGAGCTCCGCGCTAAGAACCATATGAAGATCATTTCGCTCGCGCCGGAGGTGCTCTGATGGCTGCGAAAATCAAAAAAGGCGACACGGTGGTTGTTCTGACCGGTCGTGACAAGGGTAAGTCCGGTGAAGTCATCAGACTTTTGCCGAGTGACAACAAAGCCCTGGTTCGCGGCATCAACATGGTCCGCCGCCACCAGAAGCAGACCCAGACGCAAGAAGCTGGAATCGTGTCCAAAGAGGCACCGATCCATCTGTCCAACGTTGCGCTGGCCGATCCGGGTGACGGCAAACCGACCCGCGTCGGGTTCAAACTGCAGGACGATGGCACCAAGGTTCGTGTGTCCAAGCGTTCGGGAGACCTGATCGATGGCTGAGACCACTTACGTGCCGCGTCTTAAGACGCATTACAACGAAGTCGTGCGCAAGCAGCTTCTGGAACAGTTCCAGTACAAGAACGTCATGCAGGTTCCGCAGCTGGAAAAAATCGTCCTGAACATCGGTGTCGGTGAAGCGGTCGGCGATTCCAAGAAAGCACGCACTGCTGCCGAGGATCTTGCTGCGATTGCCGGTCAAAAGCCGGTTATCACCAAGGCGAAGAAATCCATCGCGACCTTCAAGGTCCGCGAGGGCATGCCGCTGGGTGTGAAGGTGACCCTGCGCCGCCAGCAGATGTACGAATTCATGGACCGTCTGATCACAATCGCGTTGCCGCGCGTTCGTGACTTCCGTGGCCTGAACCCGAAGAGCTTCGACGGTCGTGGCAACTACGCCATGGGCATCAAAGAACACATCGTGTTCCCGGAAATCGAGTACGACAAGGTCGACCAGATCTGGGGCATGGACGTGATCGTTTGCACCACGGCGCCGACTGATGACGAAGCGCGCGAGCTTCTGCGCGCGTTCAACTTCCCGTTCACGAAGTAACGGGCAAGGAAGGGAACGACGATGGCGAAGAAAAGCGCAATCGAGAAAAACAAGCGCCGCGAGAAGCTTGTCAAGAAATACGCTGAGAAGCGCGCAGCTCTGAAGGCAATGGCGAAAGACGACAGCCTGTCCCTGGAAGAGCGCTACAACGCACGTTTGAAGCTGGCGAAACTGCCGCGGAATTCCGCGCCGAACCGCGTTCGCAACCGTTGCGAAGTGTCCGGCCGCCCGCGCGGTTTTTACCGCAAGCTGAAGATGTCGCGTATCGCGCTTCGTGAACTGGGCTCCCTGGGCAAGATCCCGGGCCTGGTCAAGTCGAGCTGGTAAGGAGAAACTCCGATGGCAATTACTGATCCGTTGGGGGATATGCTGACCCGGATTCGCAACGCGCAACTGCGTCGCAAGAACAAGGTCAGTTCACCAAATTCCAAATTGCGTGCACACGTACTTGATGTGCTTGCAAAAGAGGGCTACATCCGTGGCTACACCACGGTTGACTACGAGGGCGGTAAGTCCGAGTTGGAAATCGAACTGAAGTATTTCGACGGTGAGCCGGTTATCCGCACAATTGAGCGGGTCTCAAAGCCGGGCCGCCGCGTGTACTCTTCGGTGAAAAACATCCCGCATGTCTCGAATGGCCTGGGCGTGTCGATCATTTCGACTCCGCGCGGTGTCATGAGCGACCATCAGGCGCGGGAAGAAAATGTAGGTGGTGAGGTTCTTTGCCGCGTCTTCTGATGCGGCTGCCTCGCTTTTAAACAACGACAAGGTTGGTCATATGTCTCGAATTGGCAAAAAGCCAGTCCCCGTGCCAAGCGGGGTAACGGCATCGATCGACGGTCAGACTCTTACGGTCAAGGGCCCGAAAGGCGAGAAGTCTTTCGTGCTCAATGATCTTGTTCTGGCCGAAATGACGGATGACGGGATCAAAATTGATCCGCGCAACAATTCCAAGCCTGCCCGCTCCATGTGGGGCATGAGCCGGACGATGGTCTCGAACCTGATCACCGGCGTAACCGACGGCTTCAAGAAGGACCTCGCCATTACCGGTGTCGGTTATCGTGCCCAGGTCCAGGGTCAGAACCTTCAGCTTGCGCTTGGTTTCTCGCACGACGTCGTCTATCCGATCCCGGAAGGCATCGATATCAAGTGCCCGAAACCCACGGAAATCAGCATCACCGGTACCGACAAACAGCGCGTCGGGCAGGTTGCGGCTGAAATCCGCGAATTCCGCCCGCCTGAGCCCTACAAAGGCAAAGGCGTACGTTATGCAGACGAGTTCATCGTCCGCAAAGAAGGCAAGAAGAAGTAACGGACCAGGATCATGGCGAACAGCAAACAAGCTTTCGAGCGCCGCCGCGATCGCGTGCGTCGTTCGATCAGGAAAGCCGCCGGCGGACGCCCGCGCCTTTCCATCTTCCGCTCGTCGAAGCAGATCTACGCCCAGATCATTGACGACGCGGAGGGGCATACGATTGCCTCTGCTTCTACGATCGAAAAAGATCTCAAGGGCAGCCTGAAAACGGGCGCCGACGTTGCAGCAGCTGCTGCCGTTGGCAAGCTTGTCGCCGAACGCGCAGTTGCCGCAGGCGTCAAGCAGGTCGTGTTCGACCGTGGCGGGTACATGTATCATGGGCGCGTGAAAGCGCTTGCCGATGCGGCCCGCGAAGGTGGACTTGAATTCTGACCAGCGCCCGTTGGCGCTCTTAAGAACGGAAGACAAATAAAATGGCGAGACAGGATAATCGCGATCGCGAAGAGCGAGACAGCGAATTCGTCGACAAGCTCGTACACATCAACCGCGTTGCGAAAGTGGTCAAGGGTGGCCGCCGTTTCGGCTTCGCAGCCCTGGTTGTGGTTGGTGATCAGAAGGGCCGTGTCGGCTTCGGTCATGGCAAGGCACGCGAAGTGCCGGAAGCCATCCGGAAAGCAACTGAAGCTGCAAAGCGCACCATGATCCGCGTGCCGCTGCGCGAAGGCCGGACGTTGCACCACGACGTGGAAGGCCGTCACGGTGCAGGCAAGGTGTTGCTGCGTGCAGCCCCGGCCGGTACCGGTATCATCGCAGGTGGTCCGATGCGTGCAGTCTTTGAAACGCTCGGCGTTCAGGACGTTGTTGCAAAGTCCCTGGGGACTTCGAACCCGTACAACATGGTTCGCGCAACGTTCGCAGCGTTGAAGAAGGAAGACAGCCCGCGTTCCGTCGCTGCACGCCGTGGCCTCAAGGTCTCCGTGCTGCAGTCCCGTCGTCGTGACAACACCGAAGAGGTTGCTCCGGCCGCTGCTGAGGCTTGACCTTGGCGGCTCCGGACCCCAGCTGAGAGAGGGTAGGTTCCATGGCGAACACCGAAAAGACTGTTACGGTCGAACAGATAGGCAGCCCGCTGCGCCGTCCTAAGGACCAGCGCGCGACGCTCGTCGGCCTCGGCCTGAACAAGATGCACCGCCGTTCCACGCTGAAGGACACTCCTGAAGTGCGCGGCATGATCAATAAGGTCCAGCATCTCGTTCGCGTCGTCGAAGACAACGCATAAGGACGGGGTGAGGAGAAACAAAATGAAGCTCAACGAACTTCGTGACAACGAAGGTGCCGTGAAAGAGCGCACTCGCGTTGGACGCGGCATCGGTTCCGGCAAGGGCAAAACCGGTGGCCGTGGTGTCAAGGGTCAGAAGTCCCGTTCCGGCGTTGCGATCAAAGGCTTTGAAGGCGGTCAGATGCCGCTTCACCGCCGCTTGCCGAAGCGCGGTTTCACGAACATCTTCGCCAAGGATTTCAACACTGTATCCGTTGGCCGTGTTCAAAAGGCAATCGACGCAGGCAAGCTGAACGCTTCCGAGACGGTCACCGTCGAGGCGCTCAAGGCTGCCGGTGTTATCAAACGGGTCCGCGACGGTGTGCGCATCGTTGCCAACGGTGAACTCACCGCTGCTGTGACCTTTGAAGTTGCCGGTGCCTCCAAGGGCGCTGTTGCAGCAATTGAAAAAGCGGGCGGCAAGGTTGCCGTTCTGGGAGCTCAGGCTTAACAGCCTGGGCTTTTCCCATTTGTCAGCAAGCATCTGACCGGAGTAGGGCATGGCATCGGCCGCCGAGCAACTGGCGTCAAATCTAAATTTCTCAGCTTTCGCCAAGGCTGAAGAACTCAAAAAGCGCATCTGGTTCACGCTGGGGGCGCTTTTGGTTTATCGACTGGGCACCTATATCCCGATGCCCGGCATCAATCCGGAAGCCTTTGCGCAGGCCTTTGACAGTGCGCAGCAGGGCATTATCGGCATGTTCAACATGTTCGCCGGCGGTGCCGTCGAACGCATGGCAATCTTCGCCCTCGGCATCATGCCGTATATTTCCGCCTCCATTATCATGCAGCTCATGACGACCGTCGTGCCGTCCCTGGAGCAGTTGAAGAAGGAAGGCGAACAGGGCAGGAAGGTCATCAACCAGTACACCCGCTACGGCACGGTGGTCCTGGCGGCGTTTCAGGCATACGGGATCGCGGTCGGTCTGGAAGGGGCGGCCAACGTCGTGACCGATCCGGGCTGGTTCTTCCGCGCTTCGACCGTGATTACGCTCGTCGGTGGAACCATGTTCCTGATGTGGCTGGGTGAACAGATCACGTCACGCGGCATCGGCAACGGTATCTCGTTGATCATTTTCGCCGGTATTGTCGCCGGGTTGCCATCAGCGGTCGTTCAAACGCTCGAACTCGGGCGCCAGGGATCTCTGGCGACCTGGATCATTCTGGGCGTGATCCTGCTGGCCATCGTCGTCATCGCCTTCATCGTGTTCATGGAACGCGCGCAGCGCCGGCTACTGATCCAGTATCCGAAGCGCCAGATGGGCAACCGGATGTTTGAGGGCAACACCTCGTTCCTGCCGCTCAAGCTGAACACCGCCGGTGTTATTCCGCCGATCTTCGCCTCTTCGCTGCTGCTGGTACCGGCAACGATTTCCGGCTTCGGCCAGGGTGGCGGCAATGAGTGGCTGACTTACATAACTGCGGCGCTTGGTCACGGGCAGCCGTTGTTCATGGTCTTTTACGCGGCCATGATCATCTTCTTCTGTTTCTTCTACACCGCGATCGTGTTCAATCCGAGCGACACGGCTGATAACCTCAAGAAACATGGGGGTTTTATCCCGGGGATCCGTCCGGGTGAAAGGACCGCGCAATACATCGATTTTGTGCTGACGCGCATAACGGTGGTGGGTGCCCTTTATATCACCCTCGTTTGTCTATTACCCGAATTCCTCATTTCGGCGACTGGCGTTCCGTTCTATTTCGGGGGAACTTCGTTGCTGATCGTCGTAAGCGTGACAATGGATACCGTATCGCAGATCCAGGGCCACCTGCTTGCGCATCAGTATGAGGGACTGGTGAAGAAAGCAAAACTCAGGGGGAAACGTCGATGAGGCTCATTCTGGTTGGACCGCCGGGGGCGGGTAAGGGAACGCAGGCTACGCGCCTCGTTGAGAAATACAGCATCCCGCAGCTGTCCACCGGAGATATGCTTCGCGCCGCCGTCGCGGCCCAGACGCCGGTCGGCCTAAAGGCCAAGGAAGTTATGGACGCCGGTGGATTGGTGTCTGATGAAATCGTCGTCGGCATCATTCGCGACCGCATTTCCGAAGACGATGCCGAGAACGGATTCATCCTTGACGGATTCCCGAGAACCCTTCCGCAGGCGGAAGCCCTTGACCAGATGCTGGAGGAAAACGGCCTCAAGCTGAACGGTGTACTTGAACTGCGTGTCGATCACACGAAACTGGTTGATCGTATTGTCAAGCGGGCCGAGGAGGCCAAGGCTGCGGGTCAGCCGGTGCGCAAGGACGACGACCCTGAAGTCTTCAAGCAACGCCTGGAGGCTTACAACCGCGATACAGCTGTTGTCGTGCCTTATTACGAGAAGACAGGCCTTCTTTCCGTGATTGACGGAATGCAGGCGATTGATGAAGTTTCGGCTTCTATAGAAACCGTCCTTCAGGGACTTGACGAAAAGGTTTAAGGGCGCTACACGACGCGCTCTACCAGACAGTTTAGCCGGTTCCATGTCAGTGGGACCGGCATTCTCTGTGCCGGGAGCATCCTGGCATTTCGTACCCCGCAAGGGCCGGACTCCACCGGACGCGGGCTTTACCCACTGCGGCAAGCCGAACGGGCTGGCGCACAAACATGGAGACAAACGTGGCACGTATTGCTGGCGTTAACATTCCTACGAACAAGCGCGTCGTTATTGCGCTTCAGTACATTCATGGCATCGGTGCGAAATTCGCGCAGGAAATCATCGAGAAGAACAACATCGATGCTTCTCGCCGCGTGAACGAGCTTTCTGACTCCGAAGTCCTGTCGATCCGCGAAACGATTGACCGTGACTACATGGTTGAAGGCGACCTTCGCCGTGACACCGCCATGAACATCAAGCGTCTCATGGACCTCGGCTGTTACCGCGGCCTGCGTCATCGTCGCGGCCTTCCGGTCCGTGGCCAGCGGACGCACACGAACGCACGTACCCGCAAGGGTCCGGCAAAACCGATCGCCGGTAAGAAGAAATAATCATCAGACAGCGATTGGTGGTGGAGCTGCCGGCATTACGGCAGTGACGAGATCAAAACAAGGACAAACGAATGGCTAAAGACACGACGCGCGTGCGTCGCCGCGAGCGCAAGAATATCTCTTCTGGCGTCGCACATGTGAACTCTACGTTCAACAACACCATGATCACGATTACGGACGCACAGGGCAACGCGATTTCCTGGTCGTCCGCCGGTGCGCTCGGCTTTAAGGGTTCGCGTAAGTCGACTCCTTATGCTGCCCAGGTCGCTGCTGAAGACGCGGCGAAGAAAGCTGCCGAGCACGGCATGCGCACTCTGGAAGTTGAAGTTCGCGGGCCGGGTTCAGGTCGTGAATCCGCATTGCGCGCTCTGCAGGCTGCCGGTTTCCTGATCACGTCCATCCGCGACGTGACGCCGATTCCGCACAATGGCTGCCGTCCGCGCAAGCGCCGCCGCGTCTAAGGCTTTCCAGCTTTAGTTACCTGTTTCTCCAATGGCAAAGAATGGCCCGGTCTGAAGCACCGGGCGGGATAGCCGAAGGGACGAAAACGTGACCATTCAAAAAAACTGGCAAGAACTGATCAAGCCGACCAAACTCGAGATCAAGCCGGGTCATGATCCCCGCTTTCTGGCAACTGTTGTTGCCGAACCTCTCGAGCGCGGTTATGGCCTGACACTGGGCAACGCGCTGCGCCGTATCCTGCTGTCTTCCCTGCAAGGGGCAGCGGTGACTGCGGTTCAGATCGACGGTGTCCTGCACGAGTTCTCGTCGATCCCGGGCGTGCGCGAAGACGTTACCGACATTGTTCTCAACATCAAGGAAATCGCCATCCGCATGGAAGGCGAGGGTCCCAAGCGCATGGTTGTGCGCAAGCAGGGCCCGGGTGTGGTGACGGCCGGTGACATCCAGACTGTCGGCGACGTGGAAGTTCTCAATCCGGAACTCGTACTTTGCACACTCGACGAAGGTGCCGAGATCCGTATGGAATTCACCGTCAACACCGGCAAGGGATATCATTCCTCCGACCGCAACCGTCCGGAAGATGCGCCGATCGGCCTCATTCCGGTCGACAGCCTCTACTCTCCGGTCAAGAAGGTCTCCTACAAGGTGGAAAACACCCGTGAAGGCCAGGTTCTTGACTACGATAAGCTGACCCTGACTGTCGAAACCGATGGTTCCGTCAAGCCGGATGATGCCGTGGCATTTGCTGCACGCATTCTGCAGGATCAGCTCTCCATCTTCGTCAACTTCGAAGAGCCGCAACGCGAAGTCGCCGAGGACACTGTCCCGGAACTTGCGTTCAACCCGGCGCTTCTCAAGAAAGTCGACGAGCTGGAACTGTCTGTACGGTCTGCGAACTGCCTGAAGAACGACAATATCGTGTATATTGGCGATCTCATTCAGAAGACCGAAGCGGAAATGCTGCGGACACCGAATTTCGGCCGCAAGTCGCTCAACGAGATCAAGGAAGTTCTCGCCCAGATGGGTCTCCATCTCGGCATGGAAGTCGCCAACTGGCCGCCTGAGAACATCGACGATCTCGCGAAGCGCTACGAAGACCATCAGTATTAAGGGACGCACGCGTCCCTGAAGGATCAACCGGGCAAGTGCTTTGCAGAAAGAGCAGACTGCCTGAAAGAAAAAGGAGAGGGCCATGCGCCACGGTAAATCCGGCCGCAAGCTCAACCGGACCTCTAGCCACCGCAAGGCTATGTTCGCGAACATGGCAGCGTCGCTGATCAAGCACGAACAGATCGTCACGACACTGCCGAAGGCTAAAGAAATGAAGCCGATCATCGACAAGCTCATCACTCTGGGCAAGCGCGGTGATCTCCATGCACGCCGCCAGGCTATCTCGCAGATTCGCGACACGGCTATGGTAGCCAAGCTGTTTGACACGCTCGGTGAGCGCTACAAGGACCGTAGCGGCGGTTATTCCCGCGTGCTCAAGGCCGGTTTCCGCTATGGCGACAACGCTCCGATGGCAGTCATCGAACTGGTCGACCGGGATCCGGATGCACGTGGTGCCGATGATCGCGCGCGGGCTGAAGCAGAAGAAGCTGCTGAAACCGCAGCCTGATCCGATCTGTTCGGACAGCAAGTGCTTTACTTTCAAAAGGCGGGCCTTTGGTCCGCCTTTTTTTCGGGCAATTGCAGGTTTCAACGGGCGTCGACGAACTGCCGATTTATCTGACGGTTCGGCAATTGAAGTGGTGCTGAGCTGCCATATTCAAACAATAATGTGAACCACCGGGACCTTTCGGTGGCTTATTGTTTTTGCGTTTGCCTCCATTCCACCCTATCTGCCATGTATCGCCGAGTGAAAAGACGATTCGAGATTGAGGGCCCCGGCAATGCGCCTTGCAAATTCAAACCGTTTCCGCCCTTTGTGCCGCATGTTGCTTGCGGCTCTGACCGGTCTCCTGGCAACTGCGACCTATGCCCAGTCTGTTGACCCGTCGCCTGCGGATCTGCGGCTGGTCCCGCAGAACGAAGCGCAGATCAAGCTATCCTTCGCACCGATCGTGAAGGAGGTCGCGCCGGCTGTTGTCAATGTCTATGCCAGTCGAAAGGTGGTCCAGCGTCAGCGCGTTTCGCCTTTCTTCGAAGATCCGTTCTTTCGCCGTTTCTTCGGACAACCGGGCGGCGGGTTCAGCCAGCCCCGGGAACGGGTTGAGTCTTCTCTTGGCTCTGGCGTCATCATCTCAGCCGATGGCACGGTGATCACCAACCACCACGTGATCAAAGGTGCGGACGCTGTCCGCGTCGCGTTGAGCGACCGGCGGGAGTTTGATGCCGACATTGTGCTCATGGATGAGCGCACAGATCTTGCCGTGCTTAAGATTCGGGGCGAGGGGGATTTTGAACATATCAGTTTCGCCGGCTCGGACAGTCTTGAGGTCGGTGACATTGTTCTTGCCATCGGCAATCCCTTTGGCGTCGGGCAGACCGTAACGCAAGGGATTGTCTCCGCCCTGGCGCGGACACAGGTGGGTGTGACAGATTTTCAGTTCTTCATTCAAACAGATGCTGCGATCAATCCCGGTAATTCCGGTGGCGCGCTGGTCGATATGACCGGCCGGCTCGTTGGCATCAATACTGCGATCTTTTCCCGTTCCGGTGGATCGAACGGCATCGGCTTTGCCATTCCGGCCCATATGGCCCGCTTTGTTGCGCAGGCAGCGGACGAAGGCGGCAAGGTGAGGCGTCCGTGGCTGGGTGCCACCGTCCAGCTCGTCAATGCGGAAATTGCCGAAGCACTGTCTCTGGACCGGCCGCAGGGTGTTCTGGTCACGGCCGTCTTTGATGGGTCGCCTGCACATGAAGCTGGCCTGAAGGTCAGCGACCTTGTCGTGTCCATTGAGGGCAAAGAGGTTGTCGATCCAAATTCGTTCGGCTACCGGTTCGCCACAAAGATGATCGGGGAAACGTCCGAGTTTCAGGTCGTTCGGGGCGGGCAGGAAATATCCCTGTCGGTTTCCCTCAAACCTGCGCCCGAGACAGTGCCGCGAGACACCCGTGAACTTCTCGAGTTTTCCCCCTTTGAAGGGTCAACCGTGATGAACCTGTCGCCGGCAGTCTCCCATGAACTTGGCATGGATGGTCTGTTTGAGGGCGTCGTCATTTCGGCGGTGACCAGGGGCAGCACCGCGAACCGGGTCGGGTTGCGGCCCGGCGATATCATCCGAGGCGTGAACGAACAGGATGTGGAGACAACGCGCATGCTGGAAACGATCACGAAAACGCCGCCTCGTGTCTGGCGGATTGAGATCGAACGTGACGGCAAGGTTACGAAACTTGAGCTGAGATAGGGCTCTTACGGTGAGCGATCTGTTCGAAGCTTCGGGTCTGACCCAAAGTGGTCCTCGGCCGCTCGCCGACCGTCTACGTCCGTCGACGCTCCCTGATGTTGTCGGTCAGGATCATCTGCTTGGTCCTGACGGAACCCTTTCGCGCATGCTGAAGACCCGGACGCTGGGATCGCTGATCTTCTGGGGTCCGCCCGGCACTGGCAAGACAACGATTGCGCGGCTGCTTGCGAACGAAACGGATCTTGCGTTCGAACAGATCTCGGCAATCTTCTCGGGTGTCTCGGACCTGAAGAAAGTTTTTGACGCGGCGAGGGCGCGGCGAATGAGCGGCCGCGCAACACTGCTCTTTGTCGACGAGATCCATCGCTTCAATCGGGCCCAGCAGGACAGTTTTCTTCCCGTCATGGAAGACGGCACGATCACGCTTGTCGGGGCGACGACCGAAAACCCGTCGTTTGAACTGAATGCGGCGCTGCTTTCGCGTGCGCATGTGATGACGTTCCATGCGTTGTCTCTGGACGCGATCGAGCAATTGTTGAGCCGCGCTGAGGAAACGGAAGACAAAAAACTGCCACTCGATCCGAAAGCCAGGCAGGTTCTGATCCGGATGGCGGATGGAGACGGCCGGTCGGCCCTAACGCTGGCGGAAGATGTCTGGCGCGCTGCCGCGGAAGATGAGGTCTTTGATGCGGAAAGGCTTCAAGAGATCGTGCAGCGGCGTGCACCGATTTACGACAAGAGTGCGGACGGCCACTACAATCTGATCTCTGCCCTGCACAAATCGGTTCGTGGATCTGACCCCGATGCGTCCCTTTACTGGTTTTGCCGGATGCTGGATGGCGGCGAAGATCCGATGTATCTCGCCCGGCGCCTCATCCGCATGGCGGTCGAAGATATCGGGCTCGCCGATCCCAATGCCCTCGTGCAGGCGAATGCCGCCCGCGACGCTTTTCAGATGCTGGGGTCTCCGGAAGGGGAGCTCGCGCTTGCGCAGACCGTGATTTATCTCGCCACTGCGCCTAAATCCAACGGCGCTTACGTCGCTTACAAGGCGGCAATGCGAGACGCCAAGACCAGCGGGTCACTGCTGCCCCCCAAGCATATCCTGAACGCACCGACCCGGTTGATGAAACAGGAGGGTTATGGGGCGGGCTACAAATACGATCACGATGCGCCTGACGGGTTTTCAGGGCAGGATTACTTTCCGGAGCAAATGGGTCGTCAGACCTATTACGATCCACCCGAACGCGGATTTGAGCGGGATCTGCGCAAGCGGCTCGACTATTGGGCAAAGCTGCGCAAGGAAAGAGAACAGCCGTAAACGAAGTCCAAGACCTCAGTCGTCCAGATGCAGCCTTTCCAAGGCACTTTTCAAGGACGTAATGAGGTGCTTGCGTTCTTTCGGGCTCATGCCGCTTGCTGACCCATCCGCAAGGGCTAGCAGGTCACGGGTGATCCCGTCGACACTGACATCAAGGTCAGGTTTTTCTTCGGGCACCATCGGTTCAATCACTTCATAGGTCGACACCGGGTACGCGATACCTTTGACGTTCACTTCGCCGTTGGACGCGCATTTGATCTCGTTCTTGACCTGCGAATAGGTCTCGAATGAAATCAGGATCGATCCAGGCTTGGCCAGCGTTTCCAGCCGCGAAGCTGTGTTCACACCGCTTCCAATGATCGTGTAGTCGAGACGGTCGTTGCTGCCGAAATTGCCGACGGTGCAAAAGTCGGTATGAATTCCCATCCTGCACTTCACCGGTTTGGCGATACCTGCCTCGCGCCAGACATGTTGCAGCTCCGTCATGCGGTCCTGCATTTCGATCGCCATTCTGACGCAGGCAAGTGCATCTTCGGTCACGCCGCGGCTCTCCGGGTCGCCGAAAAAGATCACGATCGCATCGCCGACATACTTGTCGATGGTGGCTCCGTGCTTGAGCGCAATATCCGACATTTCGGTCAGATACTGGTTCAGCATACCGGTAAGATCTTCGGATTCGAGCCGGTCTGCGATCTCGGTGAAATCTGCGATATCGGAAAAGAACACCGTCAGTTTCTTGCGCTTCGACGTGATCTTGACTTCCTGCCGGCCCTCGAAAATCGACTGATAAACCTGAGGCGAAAGGTATTTTGCCAATTGCTTGGACAAAGCTTCCATGCGTTCCGATTGTTCCGCAAGCTGGTCTTCGACGGCTTCGCCATGCTCAATTGTTGCTTCGTAAAGAAGGCGAAGGTCTTCCAGCTCGGACCGGAGTGACCGGTTTTCTTCCTGCAATGCGTTTGAGGGAGCGACCTTCTTTGCCGCCCGCGAGGATTTTCCAGCACTCTTTTTCAAGGTCTTCTTCATCTCGCGATGTTGGTTCGTGATCTTGAAGCGTTCCGGCGATCGGGTGTTGCACACTCAGAATCAGCAATCACTTTGTCGCGCACTTTAGCCCAAACCCTGCGCTTACTGCGTTAAAAATGTATCGAGGTTTTCGCACTTCGAACCGTCACGCCATTTCCGTTACACATTTTCCGCGCGCGGGTTTGATCGAATATGATCGCGCTGCGCCTGCGAATGCCTTTGTTCATTACAGTTCGTAGCCACTTAAGGGATATGGCAATTCTTTTTTGTTAGAGTGGACCAATCAATCCAGCAGGCGTTCCATGAAGGAAATCGAACTCAGACTTGCACTCGTCCTATATGGTGGTGTTTCGCTCGCCATATATATGCACGGGGTGAGCCGTGAGATTTTGAACCTTGTGCGTGCCTCGAGCATCCGATTGGATCGAAACGGCGGGAAACAGCAAGAAAGCGATGCCTTTCGCAAGCATCCTGTTCAAGGTGCCTATCAGGACCTGCTCGATCTGCTGTCGGGTTCTGCCAATATTCGCGTGGTTGTTGATGCAATTGCGGGTGCGTCCGCCGGCGGCGTTAACGGTATCATGCTGGCAAGAGCGATCGCGCATGATCTTCCGCTCGACAGCCATAGTGAGATGTGGCTCGAAAATGCCGATGTCACCCGGCTTTCCCGACCTCAGTCCGGCTTGTCCCGTTACCTGAAACTGTCGATTTCTCCTGTCCTGGATCAGCTGATTTCATCACGCTTGGACAAGCAGATCGAAAGTGTGGAAACACGTGAAAAGCTACGCCAGTTCATGCAGGCCCGCTGGTTTTCGCCGCCGTTTTCCGGCGAACGCTTCATCGGCTGGATGCTAGATGCCTGCCAGAAGATGGAAAACGGCGACGATGAGGATCGCACGCTGATCCCGCGAGGTCAGACGCTGGACCTGTTCGTGACAATCACGGATTACAACGGCGTTACGCGCCGTATCCTCCTGGACGATCCCTCCTTTGTCGAGGAGCGGGATCACAGGCGCATTTTGAACTTCCACGCCTCTCATCGCACGCGCGGCTTTGTCGAAAGCCAGTTCGAGGCGGAAAACATTCCAGATCTCGTGTTTGCCGCGCGTGCTACTTCATCGTTCCCGGGCGCCTTTCCACCTGCCACCGTTGCGGAGATGGAGCGCGCTCTTCTGAAGGCCGATCTGCCGTGGCCAGGTCGTGACAGGTTTCTTTCCCGCGGGCTTGGACTGTCGAGGGATACGACCGCGCAGCGTTGTTTTGTCGACGGCAGCGTTGTCATGAATAAGCCCTTCGCGCCGGTGATCGAGGTCATTGAGGACAGGCCCGCAGCCCGCGAAGTTGCCCGGCGGCTCATCTATGTCGACCCGGTTCCTGTCGACATTACTGAGACGAGGGAAGGTCCGCTCGAGTTGCCCGGGTTCTTCAGGGTGATACTCGCCTCACTGGCGCATATTCCGCGAAATGAGCCGATCGGTGACGATCTGAAGGAACTGGAGCAGAACAATCGGCGCAGCCGCTGGCTGTCGCAACTGATCGATGCGACGGGCCCGGTGGTGGAGCAGGCGGTTTCCAGTCTGCTTCCAACCCGAAGATCAATCACGGCTGATGTTCTTGCCAGATGCCGGAAAGATGCGACCAATGCCGCGTTTGAACAGGCCGGTTTCGCATTCTTGAACTATCAATCCCTGAAGCTGCATGCGCTGGCTGAACGGCTTGCCGGCTTGACCGCTCGTCTGAGCTGTCTTGATAACACGCAGATCCAGGAAGAAGGCGCGTTGTCGCTCTATTCCCAGCATTTCAGCAGGCTCGCCTCGGAGAGCAAGGATGGTCTTGGCCGGACGGACCCGCACATCGTTGCCTTGTTGCGCGGGCTGGATGTCGACTACCGCATCAGGCGTTTGCGGTTTGCGATCCGCAAGCTCAACGGCTTTTATCACGAGCGTAAGGACCCGACACTGCCGCCGCCCGATGCGAATGCCCTCGATCACTTGAAAGGATTGCTCTACGAGCAGATCGATCATCTGGGCTGGCGCTGGACCGAACGCTTTTTCGGCGGCAAGAGCCGTGGGCCGTCGGAAACATTCTTGAACGATATTTCGGCGGGAACGCCTGGAACGGAACATCAAGTCGACCCGCTGCTCAAGAGTCTCACCAGGATGATGGGACTTGCCGACCTGGACCGCTTGCATGATGAGCTCTTTGCCGAGACGGCGCGGGACCTCCTGGACCGAGAGCGCCATCTGTCTCTTTTGCGATCCTATATCGGATTCGGGTTCTACGACCTGATTACCTTTCCTGTTCTGCAGCGAAATGACTTTTCCGAGGTCACAGAAATCCTTGTCGACCGGATCAGCCCGCGAGACGCAGACAGTCTTTATACCGACGGTTTTGAACTCAAGGGCAAGGCATTGAACTCCTTCGGAGCGTTCTTTAACCGCGGCTGGCGTGAGCACGACTATCTCTGGGGCCGGCTCAACGCCGCCGACAGGCTGGTCAGCATCATCTTGTCGGCAGCGGGCGAGGGCAGCTTGGCGCAGCCGCAGGTCAACCAGGCCAGGGCCCGGATTTTCCTCGCGATCCTTGAGGAAGAGCGGGAGAAACTGAAAGAGATCCCTGAGGAGATTGAACGCGTGGACGATCTGATCCGCTCAATCTATCCTGATTTCGCGCATGTCGAAGCAGAGGTGTGAGGCAGCGTTTTCAGTTCGGGTCAAGCATGGAAAACTTGGCCCCATTTGCTCTGCGGGCTTGATTCAGAACAGCGGTCCGTTTCAATAAGGCAGCAAATCTGCGTCAACCACTCAGCCGGCTGCTGAAGTTTAGCGGCCTCTTTGGGTCTGGGCATTCCGTCCACGGACCGATGGAGACAACTTGAAACACCTTCTTCTTGTCATGCTGGGTGGCGGTATTGGGGCAGGGGCTCGTCATCTGGTTGCGCTTTTGACAATCAGGATGTTCGGGACCGGCTTTCCGGTAGGAACCCTGACGGTCAATGTAGTCGGGTCATTGATCATGGGCCTCCTGATTGGGTGGCTGGTGAAATCCGACTTCCAACACGTTCAGACGGTCCGCTATTTCGTCGCGACCGGTATCTTGGGCGGGTTCACGACCTTTTCCGCCTTTTCGCTCGACACGTCCGTTCTTTGGGAGCGGGGGGATGCCCATCTTGCGATGATCTATGTCCTGGCCTCTGTTCTATTGTCGATTGCCGCTGTCTTTGTCGGACTGGTGGTTGCCCGCCAGTTGGTGTCGTAAGTTTCCCTTCCAATTCGGATGGATTGCGCCTATACGCACCGGAACGAATGTCCGCCCGGAGCTGAGGAAGCGCTTCGGTTGACAGCGATCCGTTGAGATCGCCAAACGGATCTGAGAGCAAGATGTCCGCGATTGAACAGAAACAAGTGACCGCCGATGAAGCGGGCATGCGCCTCGACCGTTGGTTCAAGGCCCATTATCCAGGCCTTGGTTTCGGCCGGTTGCAGAAGCTGTTGCGCACCGGACAAGTCCGCGTTGATGGCAAGCGTGCGGAATCGAACACCCGTATCGCCAAGGGGCAGACAATCCGGATACCGCCGCTCGGCGTTGAATTGCCGGCCGACGACAAGAAAAACGCCAAGCCAAAATCCACCAAGCTGATTGCCGATGACCGCAAGGCCATCGAGGATATGCTTTTGTTCGAAGACAATCAGGTCATGGTGCTGAACAAACCTGCGGGACTGGCCGTTCAGGGTGGGTCCGGGCTCAAGCGTCACCTGGACGGGATGCTGGAGGCCTTTACCGACCGCAAGGGAAACAAACCGCGCCTTGTCCACCGGCTCGACCGGGAAACGTCCGGCATCATTCTGGTAGCGCGCACACGGCAAGCTGCACAGGAGCTGACCAAGGCGTTCCGTCACCGCAACACGCGCAAGATCTATTGGGCCATGCTGGCTGGTGTTCCAAAACCCAAACAGGGACGCATTTCAACATTCCTAGCGCGCAGCGAAGGCGAAGAGAGGATGCAAGTGGTCCGGCAGGGCGACGATGATGCGCAGCACGCCGTTTCTCTATATTCCGTGTTCGAACAATCGGCGCAGAAGCTTTCCTGGGTCACGATGAAGCCGGTAACAGGGCGCACGCATCAACTTCGTGCGCATGCGGCACATATCGGCCACCCGATCATCGGCGACGACAAGTATTTCAACATCGAGAACTGGGAACTGCCGGGCGGAATTCAAAACAGGCTGCACCTTCTTGCCCGGCGGATCGTAATCCCCCATCCGTCAGGGCATGGCACAATTGATGTTTCGGCACCTTTGCCGCCGCACATGCAGCAAACCTGGAACCTGCTTGGTTTTGATGCGAGCGACTATGATCCGGAAGCGGACGATCCGGACGAGGAACTGATCAGACGCTGACGTCAGGTTTGTGCAGACGAATGTTGAAACCTTCGGTCCCTGTCGGGTGCTGAAAGTAGCTGCTGACCCTGTCAAACTCTTCGTCGGAAACCTGAAATTCATGTGTTCCCGATGCGTTGCGCTTTCTCAGCCGCCGCTTACAGACGTCGTCCGGAACATCGATCAGATGCAGTTCATGAAGGCAACCGGCTGTTTCAAACAGGTGGCGCATCCAGCGTCTGGATTCAATCGTGTTCGCCTGAAAGTCGAGAACAACCGATAGGTTGGCACTCAGAAGATCGACGATATGTGGTTCAATCGTGTCTCTCAGTTTTCTCGAGCAGTCCACAAAATCGGAAAGCGTCTTGAGCCTGTCGGCATAAAGTCCTTTCAGCCAGGCATCTTCCTTTATCAGAACGGTTCCCGGATTTGCCGCGAGCGATCGTGCCAGTGTCGATTTGCCTGAAGCGACTTTACCGCAGATCAGATGAAGCGTCGGCCGCTCGCTCATCTAAAGGACCTGGAACAGCGCACTCAGAATCACGGATATAACCGTGACGACAACGACGCCAGCGACCAGTTTCCACGCATCAGAGCGTTTTTCGAGGCCGGGCCAACCGAGTGGCTTGATCACCTGTATTGCGGCAACCAGGATCAACAGCACTGCCACTATCTTGGTCAAGGAAAGCTCCAGGCGAGTATAGGATCACACCGCTCTAGACAATCTCCGATGAAATCGCAAGGCGCCTAGGCACCGGCACCGCGATTGAGCGCCGCCATGTATTTCGGAAGCTTGTCCATGGACGGGACCACAATCATCTTCTTGACCTTGCCCGCTTTGAAGGCCTTCAGGAACTTGTCGTAATCCTTGAATGCGACGCAGCCGTGAGATCCCTTCGAGCGGCGCAGGAGAGGAGAGTGGGCAAGCATTCCATCCCGGCCCTTCATCGCGGCCAAGTCGCGCGGCAGCATCCGTATCGCTTCAACGCCGTGGAACCGCCGTTCGCGCATCCTAAGGTCGTAAATATTGGGTGGTGTCGGTCCAAGGTTCCTGACATGGGCGTATTTGGGATTGTCCATACGATGACCAATGCCGGAATGCGCCACCAGTTTGGTGCCGTCCGGCATGTGAACTGTTGCAGCGCTGATGTCATAAACGGCGATGCCGCTGCCGCGACCGGGAAGACCACCTTTGCGCCCGCTGAACAACTTGCCAATACCACCAAAGGCGCCATTCTTGTTTTCTTCAGGATTGCCGGGTGTTGCATAGGCGAGAACCGGTTTGACCGCCGCCGGTTTGTCTTCCGTGCGTTCCGTCACAGCTGGCGCCGGGCGCGCCGGCGGTTCCGGTTTTGAACCTGGAACGGGAACCAGGAATTCCAACGGGTCTTCAATGTTTCCGGACAGGCTTTGTGTTTGTTCCTCAAGCTCTGGCGTCACGTCTGAAACAACGCCAGTGAATTCCCGGGAACTAGGAAGAGAGGCCGTAACGATAACGTTTTCGTCTGTTTCAGACCGTGGTTCCCTTGCTTTGGCTACAAGCTCGCGGACATCGGGAGAGGGGATAACGGTTTCACGTGTCGCTGCCAGCGAGCGCGAGAGATTCAATTGCGCGAGTTTCTTGGCGAGCTGCCGTTTTGCGAGTCTTTTTGCTTCAGCGTGGTTGAAAGGCTTCTCGGAGGCAATCTGGCTGTTGTCCTCTTCCGGAGATTGCACTGTTACCTGAGATTCCGTTGAGCGCGGCAATGCTGGTGTTTGCGCCGGTACGCTTATGATCGCGCCGATGTTTCTTGCCAGCAGATCCGGGCGACTTTCGCTCTCTTCAAATCGAAGGCCAACGCTTCCCGGCGCTGCGTTCACCAGCGTCTGAGGTTGTGTCGCATCAATTGAAGCTGAGTAATGAGATGGTGCGATTGTCGGACCGAAGAGCATGATCGCTGCCGCCAGAATTGCGGACACAATTGACAGTGCTGCAATCAAGACAGGAAAAACACGTTCGCCTTTGATGCTCTTTTCCTGGAGGTCCTGATCGGGTCGCTGCTTTTTCTGCTGCATTCAGGCAAAACCACTCTGTCGCCCGCAGTTTTACGAACTGCGTTTCAAAAACTCTTCTCGATTTGGCGACAAACTGCCCCAAACGACTGCGCCCACCCGCGCTTAGTACTATCCGGCATTATGGTAACCGGTTGGTTTACAAGTATGGTTAACCAAACCTTACGCTGCGTAGGTGCTCCGAAAACCACTACAAAAAGGCAAATTTCAGGCACTCTTTCAGAAACAGGCAATTTCGGCCGATAGTTGTATGTCACTGGTTGTATTGAATTACTTGCTGCTACTGACCCAAGGCGTGTGGCTATCCGTCGCCGACTTTTCACCTGCCTCTTTAAGCCGGTGAGGCAAGCCCTCTTGACCGGGCGGGCAAAACCCGGCACATGCGGGCCTCGGCTGAAGCGGCGAAGGGCTCGTCATGTATCTGATAATTTTTGATGTCGACGGCACTCTGGTCGATAGCCAGGAGACGATTTATCACGGTCTTCAGGTCGGGTTCGAACGTGTTGGTCTGCCAATGCCGGACCGGAAAACCGCGCTGTCGATTGTCGGAAGGTCGCTTGAACAGGCGTTTGCGGATCTCGTGGGAGACAAGCATCTCGACAAGATACCGGTCATGGCCGACGCGTATCGGCAGTCCAAGATCATGCGCCGTCAGCAAGGCGCGGAGATCGACCCTCTCTACCCTGGTGCCCGGGAAGCCATTGACCGCCTGCATGCGCGAGACGATATCCTGTTGGGTATTGCGACTGGCAAGGCTTTGCGTGGTGTGCGCCACATGCAGGATACCCATGATCTCCACGGCAAGTTCGTGACGATCCAGACCGCCGATACGTCTCCATCGAAACCGCATCCGGACATGATTGAGCGCGCTCTTGCAGAGACCGGGGCAGAACCTGAGCAGACCGTCATGATCGGCGATACCGGGTTTGACATGGCCATGGCAAGGGATGCCGGCGTGCATGCGATCGGTGTTACCTGGGGCTATCATGATCATTCCAGGCTAGTGGACGAAGGTGCCACCCGGATCATTCATGACTTTCAGGAGCTGGATACAGCACTTCTTGAAATTCTTAAATTCGACAAGGAAACAGCGTGATGCGCGATCTTCTTGAAACTTTGCATGAAGGCGCGGCTAAGGACCCGGAACAGCGTGCGCGAGAACTCTCCCGGCGCGAATTGCCCAAGCGCTTCTACGAAAAGGCCTCGTTTTCGGAAGCCGAAGGTGGATTTGCAATCCAGCTTGACGGGCGGGTCGTCAAGACCCCCGGAAAGTCGACGTTACTGTTGCCCAATGAAGCCGTCGCTGCGGCCGTTGCTGGTGAATGGGCGGCCCAGGAAAAGGAAATCAACCCGGGTACGATGCCGCTGACAAGGATTGCGAACTCTGCGCAGGATGCAGTGACCCTGCAATTCGATGATGTGGTTGAGGATATTGTCGGGTTTGCCGGAAACGACGCGCTTTGTTATCGGGCGGATGATCCACAGAGCCTCGTTGATACGCAGCGCCGTCTCTGGGACCCTGTGGTCGATTGGGCAAGTGGTCTGCTTGGCGGCAGGTTTGTGCTGATCGAAGGTGTCATTCATGCGGCGCAGCCTGACGACCTGCTCTCAGCCTTCCGAAACAGGATATCCAGTGAAACACCGCTTCGGCTCGCAGCGCTCCATACCGCGACCAGTCTCACCGGTTCGGCGTTGCTCGCGCTTGCTGTGAAGGAGCGGCAACTCAACGCTGAAAGCGCCTGGTCAACTGCGCATGTGGAAGAGGATTTCAACATCGAGCGCTGGGGCGAAGATGCGGAAGCTGCCCAGATCCGTGCCTACAAGCGCACAGAGTTCGATGCAGCGGCGCTGATCTTGGAGAAGGCCTGAGGGCATTTGCCCGGCAATTGGCCATGACGTGTCCTGGATCCCCGCTTTCGCGGGGATGACACCGTTGATTATTTGCCCGATTCCAATAATCCGGGCAGAAGATCGTGCCAGTCAGGATTCAACTCGGAAATGAGTTCAATTTTCCAGGCTCGGTTCCACTTCTTGATGTTTTTCTCTCTTTTGATCGCAAGTTCAATTTCAGAATGTGCTTCGAAATATACCAATCGATGAACGCGGTACTTCTTGGTGAATACGCTCGCTGTTCCTTCGCGGTGCTCGATAGTCCGTCGAATGAGGTCGTTGGTCACTCCGGTGTACAGTGTGCCACCGGGTCCACTCGCAAGTATGTAAGTGAAGTAGACGTAGTCATTCATCAATTGCAATTATAGATTGAATTTCCAATCAGTCTCAAGTGTCATCCCCGCGAAAGCGGGGCCCCAGGAATCCTCATGGTCAGTGGTGTTTCACTCGATAGACACACGTGGTGGGCTGTTTGGCTGTCCAGCTAGGCCATGTAAAACGTCGTGGCCATCAGGAAGAAGATGAGCACGCCGAGAACGTCATTCGAGGACGTGATGAAAACGCCGATAGCCATGGCGGGGTCTATGCCGATCTTGTCAAGAATGATCGGGACGGTGGCACCGACCATGGCGGCGAGCGTGGTCACGCAAAGGAGCGATAGCGACGTTGCCAGGGCGAGCTGACCAGGTGCTTCAAGGGGAACCACCAGGGATGCGATCAGGACAAGTGCCCCCAGGATCAGCCCGGCGATTGCACCATTGAAGAGCGCGGCGACGAATTCCTTCATCAACCTGTAGACAATGTCACCTGACCACAGTGCACCGGTGGCAATCCCCTGTACCGCGACAGCGGACGCCTGAAGACCGGCATTTCCCGCCATCGACATGGTGACAGGAATGAAGGCTGCAAGGATTGCAGCTTCCGCAAGCTGGTCCTCGTAAGAACCGACAACGGTGGCCGCGACACTTGCGCCAACGAGACCAGCAAGCAGCCACGGCAGGCGGCCGCGAACGATCCTGAAAATGGTGTCATCGGAGCGGGCCTCTCCCGAGACACCGCTCATCAGCAGCATGTCCTCATTGGCCTCGTCAGCCGCAATCCTGGTGAGCTGCTTTGGGGTCACCCGGCCGACGAGATGTCCGTCACCGCTAACAACAGGCACAGTGCGCATGTCGCGCTTGCGGGCCAGGCGCAGCACTTCTTCCTGGTCCGTGTCAGCCGATACCGCAAGCACGTCCCTGTTCATAATCTTCGCAAGCGGTGTTTCGCTCGGAGCGAGCAAGAGCTTTCCAACCTCAACCGTTCCAGTCAGCTTGCCGCTCGCATCAGTGACGTAGACCGTGAAGATCTTCCGGATTCGACCGGCTTCCTCGCGCATCTGGTCGACGGCTTCGCCTGCGGTACAGTCTTCTCGCAAGGCGACAAACTTTCGCGCCATGACGCGCCCGGCCGTGTCGTCGGCATAAGACGCTCGGGTGGCGATGTCTTCCACATCTGGAAGGCGCGCAATCAACTCATCTGCAACGTCGTCCGGAAACTCATTGAGGATTTCCGTGGCGTCTTCCGGATCCAGCCCCGCGAGAATGTCGCGGAACTGGTCGAGCGTGGACTCCTCCATTAATAGCGAGCGGAACTCTGGGCGCAATTCTGCAACGACCTTGATGGATGGATTTGCCGGCAGCCACTGGAAAAGCTTGCGCGCGTGTTTCAAACGCAGCCGGGTCAGCAATTGCATGACATCGACTGGATCCCAGCGTTTGAGCAAATCGACAATCTGATTCCGATTGCCCGACTTGATCATCTCTCTGATGGACTTGAGTGTCGCGTCATTGGCTTCCAGCGGCTCCTGCGACGTTTCCCTTGTCCAAACAATGGGCTCGAGTTCGCTCGCGGTGCTGCTGTTCATGAAACCACTCCGGTTGATCAGTCCGCTTCTACTGCCGCTTTATGACGGCTTCCTGACACGAAGTATTGGCAATTCAGACGTCAAATTCATCAATCTCGCCAAAGGCCGTGCGCAGTTTTTCGGACCAGCCTTGAGAGAGTTTCTGGAAATAGGGGTCATCCTGTTCAATCCGGACCTGCCGGTCGGTTGAGAACGTGTCCTTGTTATAAAGCAGCATGTCGATCGGCATGCCGACCGAGAGATTGGAACGCAGCGTGGAATCAAAGGAAAGCAGGACGAGTTTTGCTGCCTCGCCGAGACGCATTCCCGGACGCGTAACCCGATCGAGAATGGGCTTGCCGTATTTGTGTTCACCGATCTGCAGGAAGGGGGTGTCTTCAGCAACTTCAATGAAATTCCCGGCGGCGTAAACCTGGAACAGCCGTGGCTCTTCTCCCTTGATCTGACCTCCGAGGATAAACGTGACGAAAAAACTTTCCGCGCTGGTGGCAAGTGCCTCGCCGTCGATAGCCTTGACCTCGCGTACTGCGCTGCCGACCAGGCGCGCGACCTGGAACATGGTTTTGGCCGTCATGAGCGTGGCGCGGTCATTCTCCGCTGACGTGATGTGCTCGCTGAGAATGGAAACCACTGCCTGGGTTATCGCCAGATTGCCTGCGGAAAGGAGCGTGATGACGCGTTCCCCCGGATCCTCCCAGACGTGCAGCTTTTTGTAGGTCGCAATATTGTCGACGCCCGCATTGGTGCGTGTATCTGCGGCGAACACCAGGCCGCGATCCAGTTTCATGCCGACACAATAAGTCATTCCCAAGCCCCTCAGACGTCACCCCAAACCCTGTTAGCACAGTGAACGCGGGTTAGGCGTCCGGAAAATGACATTCATTGCTGCTGTTGAAAAGCTGCTTGTTCCACGTCGACCTCAACCTGAAGATTTTCCTCAAGGCCACCAAACCGGATACCTCTGATTGGCGCAGCAGAGCGGGAATCGAGTCCCGCGGTCAATCGGACGTAACGATCGGTCGGGCACATTTCGTTGGAGACATCGAACCCCGTCCAGCCGAGGCCTTCTATCATGACTTCGGCCCAGGCGTGATGTGCTTCGGAGGCCTGCTCGTCTTCCAGAAGCAGGTACCCGGACACGTACCGGGCCGGAATGCCGATGGATCTTGCAGCCGCAATAAAGATATGCGCGTGGTCCTGACACACTCCTTCACCCGCCGCCAACGCAGACACTGCGGAAGAAGATGTATCCGTGACGCCGACCTTGTAATCGACTTTCGATCTGATTGCGTGCATGAGATCGTGGAACCCGGCAATCCGGTCGTGACCTTCAGCGTGCGCAGCCAGTTTTCGAATGGCCTGGTTGGACTGCGTGAGCGGTGTTACGCGGGTGTAGATGCGCGGAGGGACCGTCGCATCGGGCTCATGCCCCAGGACTCCGTTGGTGTCACGCGTTTCGACGATACCTGTCGCGGTAATTTCCACGTCCTCGACAGGTTCGCTGCGTGAAACCATGTGCACACAGTTGCCGAATGCGTCCTTATAGGTGGTCGCCCTCGATATTCCCGGAGCGTCGATCGTCCATTCCAGCACAGTTTGGGCAGGCCCGTTTTCCGGTGTCAGGCGTAATTGCTGCATGGCGTTTGCGAGCGGCGCGTCGTACCGGTAGCGAGTGGTGTGTCGAACGGTCAGTTGCATGCGGCACCAGAAAGCTGAATTCGTTGATCAGGCAAAATTGTAGTCTTTCGAAAGCTGCAGCGCGAACTGGTTGTTCTTGCCGATGAAATCGGTCAAAAACTCGTGCAGCCCGTCCTGATAAATCTCGCGCATCTGTTTTTCCGACAGGTCGCGGGAAATCGATTCTGCCAGATCAAGACTGGGCTCGCGGGAGCTGTAAAGCTGCGCCAGGTCTTCCGATGTATCCGAAATCCAGTTGTAGCAATGGGCGAGGGATCGCGGCATGGCCCTTCTCAGAATAAGAAATTCCGCAATATTGAAAGCCTTCATTCTGGCGTTGGGATATGCGAACCGGTAGCTGCGCCGGCCAGACAGCGCTCTCAGGATAGCTGACCACTGATACCGTTCCACCGATCCGTCGTCGACAATATCGCTGTCGGGGAGGAGGGCCCAATATTGCGTGTTCAAGATCCGCGCGGTGTTGTCCGCGCGCTCTACAAAATTGCCCATCTGCGAGAAATAGTATCCGTCGTCACGCAGGATCGTGTTCAAGAGAGCGCCGCGGAACAGATGCGCGCGCTGGTTTACCCAGGCCAGAAAATCCGGCAGCCTCTCCTGTGTGATCGTTTGCGGATTGACTTCGATAAACTCAATCCATGTCGTGTTGATTGCTTCCCAGAGCTCAGCGGTTATGCCCGTTCTCACGGCCCGTGCGTTGTTGCGGGCAAGTTCCAGGCTGTTGCGGACGCTTACCGGGTTCTCCTTGGAAAACATAAGAAACGCGGCGACGTTCCGAATGTTCATGTCGTCATATTTTTCCGTAAATTCCGGTTCACATCCCGAACAGGCAAGCGCGAATGCCCAATGGGTTCCGTGCTCCTGACCGCGATGGGACATGATGGCGCCGCGATAGGCCACTTCCAGCAGCCGGGCAACATTCTGGGCGCGCTCGTGATATCGAGACAACCAAAACAGCGAAGAGGCGGTTCTTCCGAGCATAAAGTGTCAGTCCTCGAGTACCCAGGTGTCCTTGGTGCCGCCGCCCTGGCTTGAATTGACGACAAGCGATCCTTTCTTGAGAGCCACGCGGGTCAGTCCGCCCGGGGTGATGCGAACCTGGTCGCCGATCAGAACGAAGGGGCGCAAATCCACGTGCCGGGGTGCAACCCCCGAGGCGACGTGGGTGGGACAGGCTGACAGGGCCAGTGTCGGCTGGGCAATGTAGTTTGAGGGATTTGCTTCCAGAACCTTTCGGAATTCCGCGATTTCGCGCTTTGACGCGGTCGGGCCGATGAGCATTCCGTAACCACCTGATCCATGCACTTCCTTGACAACGATCTCTTCGAGATTGTCGAGCACATAGGCCAGATCGTCAGCCAGAGAGCAATTCCAGGTCGGGACATTGTTCAGGATAGGTTTTTGCCCGGTGTAGAATTCTATGATGTCTGGAACATAGGCGTAGATCGCCTTGTCATCGGCGATGCCGGTTCCGGGGGCGTTGCAGATCGTGACGCTGCCGGCCCTGTAGGCATCGAACAGGCCGGGCACTCCGAGCATGCTGTCCGCATTGAAGGTGAGGGGATCCAGGAACGCATCGTCGATGCGCCGGTAGATAACGTCCACCTGTTCCGGTTCGCGGGTTGTGCGCATGAAGACCTTGCCGGCGTCGACAAACAGGTCCCGTCCTTCAACCAGTTCAACGCCCATGGAGTCGGCCAGGAAGGCATGCTCAAAATAAGCGGAATTGTAGATGCCGGGTGTCAGGACAACGATGGTCTGCGCCGATTTCGAGGGATCGGGAGCAACGCTTTCCAGCGTTCTGCGCAACAGTTCAGGATACTGTTCAACGGGTGCGACCCGATGGGTCTGAAACAGCTCGGGAAACAGACGCATCATGGTTTCGCGGTTCTCCATCATATAGGAGACACCGGAAGGGGTGCGCGTGTTGTCCTCCAGGACGTAGAACTCGTTTTCGGAAACACGAACAAGGTCCGTGCCGATAATGTGGGCATAGACCTTTCGTGCGGGCGTGAACCCTGCCATTTCCGGCAGAAACGCTTCATTTTGAAGAATGAGATTCGCCGGAATGCGGCCCGCACGCAGAATTTCCTGACGATGGTAGATATCGTGCATGAAAGCGTTCAGAGCGCGCACACGCTGGTCGATGCCAGCCGATAGGCGGCGCCACTCCGAAGCCGATATGATACGCGGGATAGGGTCGAATGGTATCAGGCGTTCCGTTGCTTCTTCTGCGCCATAGACCGCAAAAGTAATGCCGAGGCGGCGAAAAATCGTCTCGGCGTCGCGGCTTTTCTTTGTCAGGAAGTTTGGGGGCTTGTCCTCGAGCCAGTCGGCAAGCCTTGAATAAGGCGGGCGTGGACCGCCGGTATCATCGAGCATTTCGTTGAAGAAAGACCGATCGTCCGCCATTGCCTCCCCTTTGTATTGTTTTGGTCTTTGGCAATCATGGCAAAATTCTTAGGTGTGTCAAAGAACAATATCGCGCCGCAATTGCCTAGAGGTTAGGCAATTATGTCAAAAACCGAAGTTGACAAAGCGGCGCGCCGTTATTTGACGGCGTCTGCGAGCGGACGCTTGGTCCGCTCTTTACCCGTTCGTTCAGATGGATTCAGCCATTCTTCAGCTGACCTAACGTCAGTTTCAAGTCGCGTTCCTAGTCCCGATAACCTGATGAGCCGTCTACCTTCGTGAACCTGCCTTGCGCATCAACATGAACGGTCATGGTGTCGTCCGCGCTCCAGTAGGGATAGTTGGTGAACTTGAAAATGCGCGGATAGATGGTCAGCTTGCCGTTCTTGGCAACTTCCTTCGTCTGCGTCACGGTCAGCATACCGGCTTCGCTGCGGCCCGCAGGCTGGAGCTGACTGAGATTGATGCCGGGCTCACTGTTCCTGCTGCGAGATTCGTAAAGCACACCGCCATAGACTGTGCATTCGATATGCAACTTGCTTCGGCCGATCCGGGGCCCGGATCGTGTTGAGGCCCATCGAATGTTCGGATCAATGGAAAGCCATTCCGAAACACCGAAACCGAGATGAATTGTTGTTCCGTCCTTGACCGGAATGTCCTTCATTTGCATGTAGACGGATCCCGATCGGTTCTCGACCGAATACTTTGGTGAAATGTAATTCCAGCCAATCTCGTTATCGAGAAGATAGAGTGTCTGCCATTCGTAAAAGATGCCTGCGCCGGCAGAAACTGAAAGCGGCGTAGGCAGCAGATTGAATTGTGGACCCGGCTGCACGACGCCGAGATCATTGGTAATCCATTGGGCAAGCCTCTTGCCCGATTCCTGAAGGGCCCAGTCACCGGTCTTCTTGCCGGCGTGCTTCATGACTTCCTTGAACAACTTGGCGCCCGACTTGATACCTGCGTCTAGGTCGCCGACAAGTGACGCTTCCCAATCGACCCCGGACGATGTGATACCATTCATCTCCCTTGCGGACTTGCATCCAGTCACCAGCAGCAAGGCAAATGCGGTTCCGACTTCTGCCATGAGGCCCGCTCGTTTTCCGACGACGAGCACTTGTACGGGAAGGCGTTTGCTTCCCATGTTCCAGAGATCGAATTGAAAAACACTGCCCCCGGCAAGTACCGAACCGGAAAAACCTCCGCCCAAGAGGGCGATCCAAGTGGTGTCTGGATTGTATAAAGACATCGAAAAACCTCTCTTTCGGCCCGGAGAAACGGCCGTAATGGTCTGAATTATTTCGAAAATTCCATAGTGTTATTCAGGCTGGCAGGTATGAAAAGCACCTTTGCCGGGAACCAAGAATACTAGAAAATTACCTCACGGGATGTGTTGCAAATCATTTCTTGCCCAGTTTCTTCTGGTTAGACCCACGCAAGACGGTTCCTAAGCCCTTGTGCTGACTATGCCTCACAGCTGGTTCATGGTACGGCCTGAACAGACTGGGAACTGGAGGACCGCATGAAAGAAGTTCTGGCCGAATTGGAACAACGCCGCGAGACGGCTCGGCTCGGTGGCGGTCAACGGCGCATCGACAGTCAGCATTCCAAGGGAAAGCTGACGGCGCGCGAACGCATCGAAGTTCTGCTCGACGAAGGCTCCTTCGAAGAATTCGACATGTTCAAGCAGCACCGCTGCACGGATTTCGGCATGGCGGAACAGCATATTCCGGGCGACGGCGTCGTAACCGGCTGGGGCACCGTCAACGGCCGGACGGTCTACGTGTTCTCCAAGGATTTCACGGTGTTCGGCGGTTCCTTGTCGGAGGCGCACGCGGAAAAGATCACCAAGTTGCAGGACATGGCACTTCAGAACCGAGCACCGGTTATCGGCCTGTTTGACGCCGGTGGTGCTCGAATTCAGGAAGGTGTCGCGGCCCTGGGCGGCTACGGAGAAGTGTTTCGGCGCAACGTCCTGGCCTCGGGCGTTATTCCGCAGATTTCCCTGATCATGGGACCATGTGCAGGTGGTGACGTCTATTGTCCCGCGATGACCGACTTTATCTTCATGGTCCGCGATACGTCCTACATGTTCGTCACTGGTCCGGATGTGGTCAAGACCGTGACCAACGAGACGGTCACCGCAGAAGAGCTTGGTGGAGCGTCAATTCACACAACAAAATCCTCGATCGCGGACGGTGCCTTCGACAATGATATCGAAGCCTTGCTGGAAATGCGCCGAATGATCGATTTTCTGCCGATGAACAACCAGGCAGACCTTCCCGAACTGACCAATCACGACGATCCTGACCGGATCGACATGAGCCTCGACACGCTGATCCCCGACAACCCCAACAAGCCCTACGATATGCGCGAGCTTGTGCTGAAGACCGTGGATGAGGGGGACTTCTTCGAGATTCAGAAGAGCTTTGCAGGTAATATCATCACCGGGTTTGGACGCATTGAAGGCCGGACCGTCGGGATCGTTGCCAATCAACCGATGGTTCTTGCCGGTGTTCTGGATTCCGATGCCAGCCGCAAGGCGTCCAGGTTTGTCCGGTTCTGTGATTGCTTCGGAATTCCGATCCTCACTTTTGTGGATGTTCCAGGGTTCCTTCCCGGGACGTCGCAGGAATATGGCGGATTGATCAAACATGGCGCAAAGCTGCTGTTTGCGTTCACGGAAGCCACCGTTCCAAAAGTGACCGTGATCACCCGAAAGGCCTATGGCGGCGCCTATGACGTGATGAGTTCAAAGCATATCGGCGGCGACGTCAATTATGCCTGGCCAAGTGCCGAAATCGCCGTGATGGGTGCCAAGGGAGCAGTCG
>Ga0207422_1001782_pt1 | contig 36533 bp, 29 predicted proteins | sample MarCyaLeptolynsp_FD_187757 | JGI IMG/M metagenome (GOLD analysis project Ga0207422, IMG submission 187757) | Marine cyanobacterial communities from Panama - species 1 Leptolyngbya sp. (SPAdes) | ecosystem: Environmental > Aquatic > Marine > Unclassified | place: Panama: Panama City | collected... | reverse complement strand
ATAAGCAAAACTTATCGTTCGCAAGTCAGTCAGGACTTGAGTTTTACAAAAGTTAACGCCTGAAACTCAATCACAGTAGGCGTTTCGGGCTAGTTGCACTTCGTTGCAGCTTCGCTGCAATTACCCCTTCTACAAGCGTGAGTTCGATGCTTGGAGGAAGTACTGGAGTTCGAGGATAGCGTTTGTAAGGAACATCAACAATCTTCGACTGAGTTTCTGTTCCATAGTAACCAGCCCACTGTTCCCAAGTCCACTCGACCTGTCGGTAAGCAGTCTCCATTGGCCGATCCTTGTGAACAATCTCTTTGCCTTCTGCGTTATAACGACACACTGGACCGATCGAAGCGGCAGGCAACACTGATTCTCCAGGTTCTAAATCAGGAGAAAAACCGATTTTCAATAGAACATTCTTCATACTTTCATCGATTTTTACTCCTAACTGAAATTTCCTTCCCTTCGATAGCTTTGATAGCCGCTTATCGAGTTTAATTTTTCGTTTACCAGTGATGACTATCATAATGAGAAAAATCCTCGAAAAATTCTGTTTTCAGTGTAAAATTTAATTTTTAATTTGTGGAATAAATTAGAAATTCAGTTTTTACTGATAATTTTTTAGCTAATATCTTTGGCAAAGATTCATATAATTTTAAGCTTGACCATGAATGGTAAGATGTGGAAGATATCTCAACTGATTTTGAGTGTGAGAGAGGACTGATATTAAAAGAATTAATTCAATTGTTCACAAGGAGAATTTCCCTCGTTCCTATTGTTTGACACGGATTATCTTTACGAGAGTGATATGGTTGAAAAGTAGGAGCGTGATTTGTAAAAAACACTTGACGTAGTTTTGTTAGAGCTTTACGTGCTTCTGCATCTCCTAACCCTTTGAGAGAGGGAATCTCTTCAGCTTTATCTAATCCAAAACGACCCTTTGCTGTTGAAGGGTTGATTCTGAATACGTTCTCCTCACCTACGAAGAGTTTGGCGGTTCCCAATGCTGATGAAGATTGTCCAGCCATGATTACTTCAATCGCCTTACGTGCCCAGTAGAGTTTGCCGAGGGGCAACCATCTTGCTCGTCCTAAGTTTGATGGAGTAGTTGTGCAACCGAGACTGAGGACGCGAAGAGACTTGGGATCCCACTTAAGGACTGCGATAGCTTCAATTATGGCAACGCTAACAGGATTGTTTGCCCACATGCCTCCATCTAACAAGGCAAGTCCAGTGTTGGCTTTGTGAGATGGGAAATAGGAGGGAGCTGCTGAGGTTGCCATTGCGACTGTGACAGCAGATTGTTTATGGTCTCGTTCAAATTTTGGGTGATGTGGGGTTTTATAGAGGTATGCCTCACCTGTTTCCAGGTTGATTGCTGGAATCACTAAACGCTTTGTGCTTTCTCCAAGAGTGCGTTCTCCAAATTTGCTTTCCAATGTACTTCGTAATGAAGTGTTATCGTATTTTGAAAAGAAGAGGTGGCGTAGAGTTGCGATAAAAGAACGGTCTTTAAAAACTGTTGGTCCTAGAGATTCATAGAGAGTGAGGATTTCCGTCGCAGATAATCCTAAACCTAGTCCTAGAGCAATAATCCCACCTGTTGAAGTACCTACAATGAGATCGAAATAATGGCTGACTCGATCTCCTATGGCATCCTCAACAGTTGCAAGAAAGGACGCAGGAAAAACTCCCTTGATACCGCCACCATCAATTGACAGGATTCTATGGACTGGTTGTATCGTCTCGATCTTCATATTATTAATGCAGCTCATCCTTAGTTTTGGTTTCAAGATGTTTGAGTAGGTATATAGGCGATCGGTGCTTGCGTCTTGTCAGATTTGGGTGTTCTCCACCTCCCATCCATTCACCAGTAACTTGCCAAAGCTCGTAATAAAATAGCCAGAGCGAGATCCAGGGAACGATAGTGATGGCGATGTATTTGTAATGATTCCATTCCTTTTTTAGAGGGTGATACAAACACAAACGTTGCCCAGGGTAAGTGTGTGGGACAGGTGCATCATTCGAGCGATCTGTAAGCTGTGGCTTCAAAACATGAACATCAGGAGCGTGATAAAGGCTGTACCTAATTCTTACTCTGTAGCTTTTGCTTAAATGAGTGGGTTGAATATTACCAATCCAGGTGACAATATTCTTCCGCCATCGCAAATGAAAGTTGGGAAAGTACTGTTTCATCACAGTAATTTGTTCCAATAGCGAGACAGGCCGCTTTAGGAATTTTCTACTGCCCATAGAAAGTATTCTGTGGTACTTTGATAGGGGTAGTTTGACCAATCAAAATGCCGCTTTTCGGGAAAATGCCGAGTGTGTCTGCTGACCGACGCTGGCTTATCTGAGCGGCATCTTCACGAATTGCATCTTTGGTTGGTTGCTCGTCGAAAAGTCTTTCTAAGACGTGGCTGATCTCTGGATACCCTCTTGTCGTACTTAGTTCCTGCCACAGATTTCTGAATTCTTCGATCCAGGCTACAAACTTTTGATAGGCGTATGGATTTTCCCACCGCTCCCCTAAATCTTCTGAAACATTATTGGCTGGGTTCCATACCGGAATTCTCCTTCCCTGATGTTGGGCAATGCTAGCTGAAAGCCTACCCAAGATTCCGGCAATAGTCTCAGCAACTGATGCCTCACCTTGATAATGGGTCGCACAAAGCGTACTGAGGACGATGCTGACAGGAGCTAGGTTGGGCATGGCTCGAAAAGCAACGTCCCGATAGCGCTTGAAGAGTTGAACTGCATACTTCAAGGCTGGCTTCTCTTCCAGGGATTCTTGCTGCGGCAACGGTTCAGCACATTCGATACGATACTCTAAGGGCTTTGCTTTGCAATTAAACCATTCGAGATATTGTCTAGGGTTGCTGTCTCTCCAACCTTTTGTTTCCCGATCGGGAATGCAAATCTGACCATAGCCCTGTTCTGGGTAAGAACAAGCTGGCACGATGTCTAGGTGGAAGTCGTGAGCATAGACCAGACAGATGCAGCGGTTTTTACACTGCATCCTTGACGCGTAATCTTTATGTTCCTGAATCCTATACTCAACTTTGGAGAGTAACTCCCTTGGATGAATTTCCCACCAAGCAATCTCAAGTTCAACAATGAAGTCAAGATCGTACTCTTCTCTTTGAAGAGGTTTATTGGTGGTACCCATTGGTAATGAACCCTGAGGGTAGATTTTGGGTTTGTAGGGAGCCAGAATTGACCCTTCTTGTTCAAGCCATTTACCAACTGCAAGGTAATGGTTTTCGGCTAGAGCGTATTGTGTTGGAGAGAGCTGCAACTTGCGACAGATAATTTCAAGAATTCTATCTAATTGGTTGCGAAAGGCTGAATCTGCAGTGAATCTTGCGATCATTCCAGGGAGCTTTGTAAACGATATAGTCACCTCTTGTTATATGATATATTTTTTATAACAAGCGTGATAGCCTGACTATAACTCTTGTTATAAAAAATAAAACAAAAAATTTATTAAATTTTAATAATTGCGTCTATGGAAACATCTGAACTAAAACATATTGGTAAGAAGTTGCGACAAATACGTGAGGCAGAAGGTTTGACCCAGGTTCAGTTTGCGAAGAAGGTCAAGCTGACTCAGGCAGCTATCTCGCAATTTGAAGATGGAAAACGTATTCCTTCCTCAAAAGCATTGCAAAAGATTGCTGCAGGTCTTGGTATTTCCCTGGATAGTCTGCTTGGCAACATGATGTCTGACAGTGAAGATGATGCAAAGAATGCTGCTATTCAGGCACTTGTTTCGAGATTGAAAGATGAAGCTGTCAATACAGAGGAAATCATTGCGCTCAACCGCTATTACGATGCACGTCTTGGCAACAAAGGTGAGGATATTCAATGAAATCTGACCGAATTCGGTATCGCAGTCCTTATTTTGAGAATGTCAATGAAGATCCAGAATATGAAGTGAATAAAGTGCTGGCGCAGATTGGTTGGGATGGAACTATCCCTATAGATTTAATCGAAATCTGTGATATGTACGCATTTGACGTTAAGTTCGACCCTGTTCCTGAGATGAAAGAAGAAGGTACGACTAAATTTCGCCAGGAAGGAGAATATTACATTCTTCTCAATACCCATGGAACGGATTGTGAAGATGGTTTTTCTAGCGATCGGACACGATGTCGTAGACAAAGATTTACCTTGGCCCATGAGATTGCACATTGTATTTATAAAAGCCATACAGACATTGAGTTGCAGTGCAATCTTCAACATCCCTCCAATCCACATGCAAGAAATTACACAAGAAAAAGGGAAGAGCAAGCCAACCTCTTTGCTGCTCATTTGCTTATCCCACGAAAGGCGTTTAAAGATTTCTCGCGAAGCATTGGTTGGAATAATATTGCGAAACTGATTCACCAAACTTCTGAGAGTTTTGATGTTTCCATAGAAGTGGCTATACAGCAAATTGCTCGTTTAGCTGATTTTCCCTGTATTGCAATTTTATTCAAACAAGATGGATCTCCTTTAAGAACCCCCTCATATTCACCGGATTTTTCTGAGACAGGACTTTTTTATGGAAAAAGCCAAGATGTGCCAAGCGGTACGGTTGCTGCTCAGATGTTAGCTGGTCAGAAAAACTCCAAGCAGGTTCAGAGAAAATATCAGAGTGCCTCGATTTGGTTTCCGGATATGTATGAGTGGAAAACAGAAAAGTTTTCCGTTACTGAGACAAGCATTAGTAATGGTCGATACGGTGTTGTTTCGTTTCTTGAAATCGAGGAGCTGGATATCTAGATGAAATTTTTTTGACATCCCTCCGAAAAGTTATATTTCAAAAGTGGGTGTGTAAGACTTACGCTGGAATCCCTTTCCTGTTTCCCGTAAAAGCAAATTCCCAAGAGCTTCATGGTATATACTAGAAGCCAATAGAGTCTATTCAGTTCAAATAGACTCTATTACGTTTGAAATAACATCAGGGAGCTAGTATATGAATGAAATGGACGTTAAATAATTCAAAGGCGTGAGTTCACAGCGCGGCAGGATCTCAATTGACGTATCGGACATCAGGCAGGAAATTGAACAGTGCCGGGACGACATCTTTTGGAGTGAATTACCCCTATCCGCCAAAATCAGAGTGCTGATCAAAGAGCGGCTAGCGCAGTTAAAAACCGAGAATCAAGAGCAATGATGCCCTCCCCAAAAACAGGCGGGATGGCAGATCTTTTGCTACCGCCCTAATTTCCCCCTCGTCCGATCTATGGGTAGGTGGGGAATGAGGATTATCATCCTCTTTTGGCTTCTAATAGATGCTATTTAGCTTAAAAGCGTTCAAATAGAGGCTCTATGAACTCGGTTGTTGATATTGATGTAAACCCCGTCAATTTTGGTACCTGGTATTTTGCTTCTGATAACAACGCCACATTTCAAAATTGACGGGGTTTAACTGACCTCCGCGAGCAGGTTGAGCAGTGTCGAGAGTCTGTGAACTTGCCTGAGCGGGGGAATGTCTCTTGGTCTGAGGTGCCGCTTGAGCTGAAGTTGCGCGTGTTGTTGATCGAGCGGCTGCAGCAACTGGGCGAGAAGAAGCCCGCGCGCGAGTGATGATGCACCATTGGCCTTCGCTGCGCATCGTGCAGAGGGAGCTGAGAGGGATGCTAGCAAATGCCAGGTGATGGGGACAGAAAATCGGGAGAGAGGTTGAGATCCCTTCAATGTTTGTGTCACACTAAAAGGGCGAAATCTTTCGATAGCGAGGCTTTCAATGAATGTGACCCTCACGCCTGAATCCGAAGCGATTCTTGAAAAGATGCTGGCCTCTGGTGTTTCTAGTGACAAAAGTGAGGTGATTCATAACGCCTTGTGCCTGTACGAGCATAAGGTGACCTGGCTGCGTCAAGAGCTAGAGAAAGGCGAGCAAAGTGGGGAAGCAGTGGCCTACACGCCAGCCTTGCTGGACAGACTAGAGCAAGAAGCGCTGAACGAGATAGAAGCAGGAAATCTGGAGATCGATCCGAGTGTCTGGCCGCAAGCGACTGATTAAGCTTAAACCGCAAGCGATTACTGATATTAAAGGTATTTTAAAATACACTACAATAACGTGGGGAGCGCAGCAGCGCTCTCGGTATAAAAAGCTTCTGGAGCAGTGCTTTGATAAAATTGCAGCGAATCCGTTGCATGGCAAGCAAGTCCAGTATGGTGACTCCAGGTATTACCGTTACCATGTTGGTGGCAAAGGCCGTCACTATGTTTTTTATACGGTTACAGAAGAGACTGTTGAGGTCGTTCGTATCTTGCATGACAGCATGGATTTCGAGCGTCATTTCCCTGATGATGAGTCTTGATCGGGATGCGATTGCTCTGCGGGGAGGCTACTCGGCTCTGGGATGTCGTGGGTTTTACATGCCCCTTCCAACCAGTGCAGCCATTCCACCAGCTCCATATCGTCGAGTCTGGACTGCATTTTCTTGCCAAAGAGATCCTGCAAACGTTGACTCACCTGTCCTTTGTCCCATCCCAACCGCTGAAGCTGGAACGAAATTGCAGTCAGGATTTCAGAGAAATCGAGCGGTTCAGGGGGTGGTTCCCGATCGAACTCGAAGGCGACCTCAACATCGAACAATGGCAGTGAGCATTGCATGGGTGTCTCAATGTCAGCGTCATCGATGATGCCTGGATTCTCCTGCATCCACGCCAGCGCTTCAGCTCTGAGAATGAGATCTCCGGAGGCCAGAAACTGCCTCATTTGTTGAGCCTTGGCCTCGCGATGCACTGCGGCTTGGGCTTCGCGAGCCAGGCGTTGTTCCTCGGCCCGCTGTTCCTTTGCGGCCTGCTTTGCTGCTTGAATTTTGGCGATCGCGGCTCTCACCTGCTCGATCCCCATCGGCTCAATGTTGTCGGTCTCTGCAGCCGCCTCAGCAGCGGTTTCTGCAGGCACCAAATCGCTAGAAGCCTTATCCAGCAAGGAGTTACACCCTGCTGTAGCTAAATCCGGTAATTTAGAGTTGTTCAATTCCTTGTTTGTTGGGCTGTTACACCCTTTTGATAGTAATAAGCTTTCTGGACTCTCTGAGCTGGATGCCCCCTCAAGGCAATCCAGCTCAGAAGTCTTGTTAGAAGAGGGGGAGTCTGAGGGGGTTTTCCACAGGTGCTCAGGATGCCATAAATCCAGGTTGGCGTAGAGGGTCTTGCCGCTGATGCCGTAGCTTGTCAGGGTCTTGAAGCGGGCGGTGGTGGTGGCTGGCAGTGTTCCCCGGTCGAGCTGGTCGGCGATCGCGGCGCGGATGCGGTCTCTGGCGGCTTCTGCTTGTAGCTCGTTCCAGGTGGGAGTATCATCCGCCTCGGTTTTGTCCGGGCTTTTCCTGCCGTAATGGAAGTATCTTGAGCAACCTTCGACCGATCGCGCCCATTCCTTGGCTCGCTTTTCAATTTCATCCTGGTGACCGCAGAACTCTGCATAGCCGGGGAGGGCAATGGCGATGGCAATGACGTCATCAATGAGAGCCTGTCCCTCTAGTGGGTCTTCTGCGTAGAGGATGTGGCCGAAGATGTAGCTGCGCATGGCGATTCTGCCGATGATGTGGTTGGTCTGGTGCGGGCCAGTCCAACCCAACTCGATTTCGGCGTTGAGGTCGTTCAAGAATTTATCGGCTTTGGTGGTGATGCGGTAGCGAACGCGACGAGCTTGTTTCAGCAGCAGCTCCAGGGTTGCGGCGTTGATATCGTTTTTTGCCTGGGCGAGCTGCCATTGGCTGACGAAGCGTTCCTGGCTGCTCCAGATCGGTTCGAGAGCGTCATTCAACAGGTAGGATCCCGCTTGCATTGGTAGGCGATGGGCGTTGTATAGGGTCGGCGCTCCTTCAGGCAGGTAGGGTTTGAGGTTGGGAAACACTTCGAGTTGCCCTGGCGCGATTTTGAATCCCTGATTTTCGAGCAGGGTGGTGACTGCGGCTGCGATCTTCCAGGAGAATTGCGCCTCTTCAAAGGGGAAGTAAAGATGGATACCTTTGCTGTAGCTAGAGGTACAAATGATGGAGCGGACGAGGCCCAGTGGTTCGAGGGCGTCCTGCATCCGTTGGAATGCGAACGGATCCTGCTTGGGGTGATAGGCGCTGTCGATATCGATATCGATCGTGCAGTAGTGAGTGAGTTTGCCGAAGCGCACGCCATAGAGGTAGGAACCCTGGCGGATCAGGCGATCGGACAGGGGGTGTCGCCGTTCGGTGCTCCAGTCTGGCTTTTCTCCGGGGGTGGGGTGTTTGGCCTGGATGTAGTCATAGCGGTGGGGCCACAGCGACAGGAATGCATCGTCCCACTCCTGGATGTAGGTGGGTTGCAGTATAGAAATGCTTGGTGTCACGGTTCTCTATCCCGAAAATGTGTTGCGGTGGGATAAAGAATGTTGTGTTAGGTTAAGCTGTTGGGCCAACCTAAAAAACGCTCTATCCCTTGTTCAGTGGTGTTTTGGTACCGGGATAGAGCGTTGTATGGATAGAGAAAAAGGTCTATCGCAAGGGTTGCGAAAGTGCCCTGATTTCATCTAGAATAGACATACAAATTCTGTGGACGGCTAACCACGGCCCTGAGAAAGCACTAGGTTAATGTCGTCCTCTATCCCGAAAAGGTTAAATAAACCCTTAATCAATTGCCCCTGCTGTCTACCAACAGTGGGGTCTTTTGATTAGGGCTTTGGGTTGTTCATGGGAATCACCCCCTCGCTGTGTGGTTGAGTGCTAGCCTGCTGTTGCCGATAGGTTAACACGATTGGGTGCAATGTGTTTCCCAGGCTTTTCTTGATATTTCGCCAGTAAACATATACTAGCTGACGCAGTCCTAAGCGAGCGACGATCGCTCTCCCTGGTCGTTCTGACTGAGGGTGCTTTTCTCGCGCTTCAGCATATCCAGATACGCTTGCAGCAGAACCCTTACGTTTTGGGTGAGGGATTATTGCTGCTGCACACCGTAGCAAACCGTTTCTGTGCGTTTGCTGGGAATTGCTCGGTGTACGGATCTGTTCTTTGGTCTGGTACTGCACTCAAGTTTAGCTCCGATCAACGGAAATATAATTTTTGTACCGTTGTCGATTGCTTTGGTGCAGGTGCATTGGTGAAGTCGGTTGCTGGCTCCCCCTCTTGCTGTTTGTCTGAATGGTGCGATCCTGTATTGCGATTTTCTCGCGATCGCACCGATCGAGTTGAATCAGCTTTGCTTGTTTGCGCTTCGAGATAGAGCGCTAGCGCTTCCTCCAGACCTTCGCCAATGTTCAACCCTTTTGCAGTGAGCAATTGTTTGAACTGAATGGCCAAGTCTTTCTGGACATAAGCGCTGATTTGGAGGGAGTTGGGATCGTCTTCCCGACTGACCAATGAATTTTCGCAGCCTGTCTTTGGGGCTGCGGGGAGAAAAACGCACTAAACAATCATTCTCGCCTCTTTGTTGGGAGAACCTGAGTTAATTTTTGTTGCTTCCACCTCCTTCTGCTGTTTCGACATAGCTTTTCATGAACGATACGAGGACATCGCTCATACTTTTGCCATTTTTGGCGCAAGCCGCTTTGAAAGCATTTCTCATCTCTTCAGGGATGTATGCTTTAACAATTTTGCGGTATTCGACCTGTTTGCCTTCTGAGTTTTGCACAGACAGCGATCGAGATGGATCTCGTTATTATCCTTGGGATCCAAGCAATTTGCTCTTCACCCTTCATTTTTATGGTCGGGGTGATTTTGTCTTTCTTGTTCAAGGTAAGTAAAAATTGCCTCCTCCAATCCCTCGTTGACCTTGAGACCTTTGCCAGCAATATGCTGTCTGAACTGTCGGAGAAGGTCTATGGGGATAAATCCGCTCACCTCCTTGTAATTGGGATCTGTTCGCCTGTTTGCCAATTGAAATGAACCTGCGGTCACTTTTCCCTCTCCATTTTTCCATGAGATTTTCTGATTTTCGAGAAAACTCGATTTATGTGAACGTAGGTAAATTTTTTACTCGAAATCCAGAAATCGAAATTTCGAGAAATCGTGATAAACTGGATTGTACCACAAGGGTATTTATTGGCAGATCTTGCTGATATTTGTTGAAAGCTGCCTTGTGATGACTCTCTCTATCGTTTCTCAGTTCAAGTTATTGCTTATCTCAGACCTCTCATATTGATGCATTCACTCCGTTTTACAGGAGAAAAAATTATGAAAGCAGCGCTCCAACCGCTGAACCGTTCTGCCAGCCGCGACCATCCTCTGCCCACTGGATATGATTGCGGCAATGGCATTACCAAACTGGTGCTTGGCGATATTGAGATTCGTTGTCCCTCCTACTTTCTCTCGTTGCACCGCGATCTTTATGAAGTTCCTGCCAATCACCAGGGGGGACTGGTGGAATATCTGGATGGTTGCCGCGAAGACCTGATCGGGTGTCGCTGGTTGGCTGGATTTCCCGCCTATCAAAAAGCCCCCACTGCTTACTTCCGCACCGTGGATGACAAACGCGGCAAGCTCAAATTTGGCTTGCAAATGTTGCTGGGTTGCCTCTCCACCTTGCCCCATCGGGATCGCTGGACGCTCTTTCTGGCCACCAGCGTTCACGATGCCAAAAACTTTGGGGCTGAATTTTCTGCCTTGCTGGCGGGCAACCATACAGTTCGGTTTAATGGCCATCGCCAGTCCAGCCAGGTCAGTATCACCATCGATCGGGTGTTTGAAGAAGGCGTGGGTGCAATTGTGACGGCCCGCTCCGAGATCGATCTGAACGGCCAAACCCTGCTGTATGACTTTGGCAACGGCACCTGTATTGTCAGCGTGTTTGGTCTGAAAGGGGCCTTGATTGAGCGCAAAGTCACCCCCGGTGGGGTTGAGCAGTTGATCGATGCCATTGCCAGTCACATTGACATGAGACGGCAGCAATCGGCAGAGGGCGATCGGCAGATTATTCGGGCTGGTATTGAAGACAAGACCTTCCGTTATGGTACCTCCAGTTGGAACTTTCGCAGTCTCTACCAGACGGAACTGGTGCCCTGGATGCAGTCGGCGATGGCCCCCGCGCTCAAAGCGGCTGCACCCTGGACGCCCACCTCAAGCGCCATTCTCGCGATCGGCGGTGGCAGCGAACTGCCAACGGTGCGGCAACTGCTGATCCAGAAAGGCATCATGCCCGTAGTCGATGGGGCGCTGGCTCACGTTCGCGGTCTGTATCGACTGGCGCAGGCCCGCTTGCAGGAGGGTGGGACATGGGCGCAGTAAAAAGCAAACGGGTCTCGATCAAACCCTTTTTGTTGGAATATCTCCAGCAGGTTGGCATGCAGCTGGGCACCGACGATCTGAGCGAGATTCTCACCACGATTATTACCGAGCATCGGCGGGCGGGCATTCGCGTCTGTGCCACGTCGCTGCCGGTGTCCACCGCGCCAGCAGAAACACCAGCAGCCCATTCCAATCCCGCTGAGGCTGTCCAAAGAACCGATGACGCTGCCTTATTAGACCAACTGTCCGGCATCTTCGACAGCGCTACCGCTGCCTGAGCTTGGCGACCGCCCTACCGTCCAAAGTCTGACGGTCGCACGAGCGCTCCCACCGAATTGAATCCATAGGAGTATTTCAGATGATACATCCTGCCGTTGCGATCGCGCAGATCGATCGCTATAATCGCGCTGCCACCCAGACAGACCGCGACGCTGTTCTCTATTTCTTGGGCAGCCGCGCCCAGTTGTTTGACCCCGACGAACAGACCGTCCTCGAACGCGCCGATACCCTGCCCCCAGAAGCCCGCTGCCGCGTTCTCGACTGGCTGCTCTACTCGCACAACGCCGAACTGCGCGATGACCTGCCCCCTTTATTGCAAGTCTTCACCCTGGCCGAACTGAGCCTGTTCTACCAAACCGCCAAACCGCGCTATCCCGACTTCGAGTTGGTCATGGGCCTGCGACCCGGAGCCGAAAGCCTCGAACTTTCGCTGCACTTCCAGCCGCTGCCCACCGCTCCCTGGCCTGTTCCCGACAGCGACTTTCCCATCCGCTATTGGTGGGAACCTGCTGCCCTCTTCTGGGGCGAATTCGATGATGGCGAAACCCTTTGGGAGAATGCATTCGACTTCACCCTGGCTCTCTATCCCGACCAGCACAGTTTTGCCAGCGACGAACGCTTCCCCGCCGTCTATTTCGAGCCAGACGATGACCCGGAAACCGAGTCTCTCCTGCTGATTGCCGATCTCTTGGAACAGGAGGCGGCATAAATGCAGAAACTCATCGTTGTCCTGGCCGGAGCCGGAGTCGGCATCGCCGCCACCGCCCTGTGTTTCCTGCTGGGTCTGCAATCCGGGTTCTTCAAGACCCTGGCCACCTTCAACCTGGTCACCAGCGTCACCGCAGCCCTGGCCGGAGAAGCGGCTGCCGGTCGCTATCGCCGCCGCATCAAACAAGACAGCCTCACCCGCCTGGAGGTGGAACGGGCCATCGGCGCGATCGGCGAACGCTATGCCCTCAACCCAGGCCGTCAGAACGTGCTGATTGCCTTAGAAGAGCTGCGAGGTGAACTGGATGGAAACCACCGCTGCTAAACCAGCAAAACCGCGCAACGCCTCGGCCCTCAAGGCGCGTTGGCTGCGGGTGCCGGGGTTGCTCAAGATTGTGGCTGCCGTGGCTGGCATTGGAGCCTGCCTGATCGTCCTCGGTGCCCTGGCCGGACTGCTCCACCGCGTCGTCGGCCCCGGCGAGGAAACCACCGTGCGAGAAATCCCGCCCAATCTGCTCCAGCCCCCGGTTCAGGGCAATGGCACCGCCGAAGCTGCACCGACTGCGGATAAACCCACCCTGGATCGGGAAAAACTATGGGCAGAAGTGGGCATCTGGCACAGCAACCTGATGGCCGAAGCCCAGGAACTCGACCAGGAAATCCGCCTCGCCAGAGCGCAACGCTGGCTCGTCCACGCCCAGGCCGAATGCGCCCAACTCGAACAGTGCAAAAGCCCCTATTCCTGGCTGATCGGCAAGTACGCCTATTACAAACGCCGGGTGGAAGCCGCCATCGCCGTCAAAACCAACAGCGTTGAAGGCAATCTCACGCTCGAACAAAAGATGATCACCCGCGCCGAAACCGTGGGCCGCTACCGCACCGATCTGGCCACCCTACAAGATATTGCGATGGCCCTCACCCTGACCCACAGCGGCGTCATGCCCCGCACCTTTGTCGTCACCGCCGATCTCGACAGCGCCCTGGATCAATTTTCCGAGGCCGTTGCCAGCTTTGAGAGCTTGCGCCTGCGCCAGTCTGAAGCCGCCTACGCCGGAGACGATCTCCCGGCTGAAAACGCTGACCCCAGACCAGGAGGCAACCAATGAAACTTGCAGAGGCTGCAGTGCTGGGATTGCTCGCTGCCGGTTGTCCGATGCTGCTGTTTGCCAGCACCCTCAAAGCCGATCTCAGCTACCGCATCGACACCACCAGTCAACCGGGCAAACTGCTGCTGGTTGAGACTGCCAGACGCTCCGATGCCCGTATTTTTCTGCTGCTGCTCGGTCTCGCTCAAGGAGGTACCGCCATTGTCCTGGGGCGGCAGCTCTGGCAGCGCGAAGCCACCCACAAAGCCACCCAACAGCGGACGGGTGCAACAGTGTCCCCGCTCGCTGCCCTGCCTGCTTCAACCCAGGCACCAATCGAGATTCCAACCGAGCCGATCGATCGATATATCCCAAACAGACAGACCCCCTCGCTGGAAGTGGCCGCTGCCCTCGACAATCTCGGCACTTTGCCAGTTTCCTCGACTGTTCCTGAACCGCATCCGGCTACCCCCGTCGATCCCATGCCAGCGCTGCCCGCCACCGACCCGCTTGCGAATCCCGCACCAGCAGCGCCTTCGCTGAAGCAGTTGGGACTGATTGGTGCGATGGTGAGCGGCGAGCTGCGACACCATGCTGTGTCCGCCTCCTCCAGATGCGGCAAAACCCTGACCACCCGTGCCTTTGTCTATAGCCTCTGGCTGCGCTATGGAGCCAAAGGGATTGTGTTTTCGGTGATTGACCCAAAGAAAGACGCGGCCCGATGGATGGGGCTGGAACAGATCCCTGGCTGTCTGGCCTATCCGGTTGAGACTGTGGAGCCTGCGATCGCAAAAATCGACCAAGCCTATCAACTGCTCATCCACCGCATTCATAATGGCGTCACCGCGAAAACGCCCGTCTTCTGCCTGGTGATCGACGAATGGTATAGCATCCTGAAAATGGCCAAACCCGCTGGCGTCGAGGCTGACCTGCTATTGAAGATGCAACAGATCGCCACCAAAGGACTGGCCTCAAAAATCAAATTATTTCTGATTACCCACTCCCATCTCTGCCAAAACTTCGGCTTCGACAGCCACGAGCGCTACAACTTTGTCATTTCCGGCATTGGCCGCAAAGCCTCTGGCTACCAGATGGTGCATCACTGCGCCAGCGATACCTATCTGATTCCCGATAGCCACGCCCGCAAACGGATGAAGCTGCAGATGCAAAAGGCCATCGCCTACTCAGAGACTACGGGCTTGCCTGCGATCGCCACCACCTATCGCGGCGGCCATGTGCTCAACCTGCCCAATCTGTTGTGGTTGAATCAGATCCAGATTCCTGAAGCCCAGCCCATTAGCGCTGCCTTCGAGGGTATCCGTTCCCCGGTTTCCTCCACTCGCATGCCCGTTCGCTGGGATGCAGATACTGGTTCTGCTGCGGCTGCGCCCCAGGTGCGATCATTGCCATGCTTCCCCACGCTAGAGACGAATGGAGCGCACCCCGGAAATGAGGCTGAGACGATTGTGCCAGTAGAGACGATTCCAGAGACAGACGCCGATTCCGTCTCTGCTGCCTCTGCCGCTCAGGATAAGCCCTGCAGCCTTCGTCTTGATGCCGAGACGGTCTCAAAATACTTCCCCGATACCCCCGAATCTGCCCTCTTTCAACGCATTCAAGACGGATACGAAAACCGTCTCAGCCCCTCCGATATTGTCAAAAAACAACTCAAGCTCACCAGTACAGATCGTTACCCCATCGGCAGGGCCTTATGCATCGACCTGGTGCGCAAATATGGCAGCACCGAGCTGATGCTGCATTTCAAAAAGTGGCTTGACGCCTGAGACCATTTTGGATTTCAGAGTTTAGATTTTGGATTTTTTCTAAATAGGCTTGTCGATTTTCTCTTTCCTATCTTTTGTTCCTTGAGGACTGTTTGCAATGGCTTTTGGTAGACGATCTTCCTCTACTTCTTCCCCCTCCAATAGCTTTCTGGCAGCGCTGCTGGACTTCAGCTATGACCCTCTGCAACCGGGCGATTGGGCCAAACTTGCCTGCCAGGTGACCGTGGCCTCCTGCTTCATCGTCCTGGTCAAAGCCCTGGATGGCGAAGTCTGCGGCCAGCCCGTCGTGCTCTGGATTCCCCCCACCTGGTTCGCCCCCTTCGGTTGCACCGTTCGTTCCCTGGTCAAGAACGTACCCAACAACTTCCTCCACTACCCCGGCTCCAACGCTGCCCCACCCGCTCAACCCGGCAATCTGATTGCCCCCCCGGCCAAGCGTCCAGATGCCCCCTAGCAGGATCGGATCTTACCCCAGACTCCAATGGTGGATAAACTGCTCAAACTCAGCCTTTCCCTGGCCGTCATCATTCTGGCGTCAGCGATTGTGGCAGGGCCGCTGGTGGGCAGTCCCCGCCCGCAATTTGGCCCCGTACTCGCCTTCGGACGCGGCCTCTGGCGCTGGGTTTTCGTCTCCGTCCAGGATGCAGGCCAATCTGAAACCAGCCCTCGCCCTTTCCTGGAGGAAGCCGGGGAAGCCGCCGAGCGCCTCAAACAAGGCGCAGAAGGACTGCTCGACAACATCCCCGACGACCCCAGACTGGCCATCTGTCCCCAGGGCAGCATTGAAGCGACTGCCCTGGAAGAGATTCCCCTGGCCACCGCCCGCAAATTCAAACAGCGCGTCGAACGCGGCGATCCGTTTGTGGACTTAATTGAAGTCCAGGCCCATTTGGGAGAACCCGCCTGCAACTATCGCAGCGGCAGCCTCCTGAAATGGCGCTATCTGGTCGAAGAGCTGCGCATCATTGATGCCCAGCAGCAGGGCAGCACCGTCCGCGTTCAGTTCACCAACTTCTAGCTCAACCCCGATACGGCAATGGCAAATCCAGCCGAAACCACCGACGCTGCTGTCCAGCGCGTCTGGTACCCCGATGACAGCAACGAGATCCCGATCGACGACCGGGACTTCGACCCCCGCGCCGTCGATCCCTTTTACGGAGAACCCGACAGCGATTGGATAGAAGCAGACGTGCTGACTGTCGAATATCCCGACGCCTGGTTCGAGCCGCCCTGGATTGCCACCGATTGGCAGGAACTCCCCCCAGAACAACCTGAAACGGCAGTTCCCCACCCGCAGTTGGACAAGGCCCCTGCCGACAAGCTGCCACCATCAGCCACCCCGATCCAGGATTGGGCCGATCGGGCCAATGCTCGCCTCGCTGAACCTATTGTGCAGCTTCAACACGACCTTGCCGGGGTACACACTGCCGTAGAGCGCCTGCTGCGGGCAGAACGCGCCAAAAGCGAGCGACGGACGCTGCTAGTACTGGCCTGGATGTTTTTCGCCTGCGTCTTCTATATTTCCGTTCTCAATCCCCTGGTTGTTGACACTGCCACTGGCGTCAAGCGCGGCCTCGATCGCTGGAGCGAACTGCCCCGTGCCTTGATGGGCGATCTGTTCGCGGGAGCTGTGGCCGACCAGATCGGCATCCGTATCAAGACCTTGCGGGGAGAATGCAGAGTCACCGACATCCGCCGCTTTCGCCCAAAACATCCCGTCACCGGCCTGCCCCAGGCCCATAACGGTGTTGACACCGCTTGCAATCATCCTTTCCCGGCAATCCACGCCCCCTTTCATGGAACGCTCAACATTATCGAACCCGATGCCTCTAAAGGAGGTGGCCTGGTGGCTCGCGTTGTCTCTGAGGATAAAAAGTGGATGGTGCAGATCCTCCACAGCCACAAAATTACTGCCCAACCCGGCCCTGTCCGCGCCGGACAGCAACTGGGCTGGGGAGCGGCTCCCCTCGGCAGCAAGAATGCAGGCAAGGTCACCGCCCCCCACGTCCACATCGAAATCGCCAACATCGAAGACGGCCTCGATCGCCGCGTTTATCGCGACGTGACCACCAACCTGCTGCGAGCAGTTCATGGTGCTTCCCTCCCCACCGATGTGGCACCGCCAGAGGTAAAACGATGAAACGCCCGCTCCCGATCGAGGCTCCCCTGGACTATTGGGTCTGGTTGACTGCGCCTATTCTCCTCTCTCTGCTCTGCGTCGTTGCCCCTGAATTCGTGCGAGCAGCGGTGACCGGAACAGTCAATTTCAAGCTGCTGCAAGCAGGCGTCCAGGCTCGCTCCGAGCGAGTTGCTGAAAATTGGAGTGCAAAATCTGAGAGCGATCGCTCCCTTGCCGCCCTATACCGCGCCATTGTCGGACAAGAGTCAGGCGGCGACAGCAAGAGCATCAACCCCGATTCAGGCGCAGTAGGCTACGGCCAGGTGATGCCCGATAACATCCCGACCTGGAGCAAAGAAGCCATCGGCGTTGCCCTGACGCCTGCCCAGTTCAAAGCCAGTCCCCTGCTCCAGAAGCGAATTATCCAGTACAAGCTTGGCCAGTACTGGCGCGATGCCCTCGATCGAGCAGCCGGTAGCGAAGCGCTCGCCGTCAAGATTGTCGCCTCGCGCTGGTATTCCGGCAACCCAGAATTCTATCGATCCACCACCCCGCAATATACCCAAGGCAACCGCTACCCCAGCGGACAGGAGTATGCAACTCAGGTGCTGGCCCGGTACAAGCGCGAGCGGGGACGGGTGCTGCAGCCGAAACCGCAAGACCGAAAACCGATTGAGATTGATGTGCTGTAACGTTACTTGGAGGAACACAGAACGATGACTCAAAACACAGATTTGCAAAATCCAGGCGAGAACAGCGGTCTCTCACCTGCCGCCACCAAACAGGTGCTCAGCAGCCTGGTCGCCGGATTAGAAGATTTAGGCGATGCCCTCACCTACCTCTTGCCCCTCTTCCGTTCCCTTGCCTATGGCGATGCCCGCTATGAGACGGAAGACCTCCGTTCGGAGCTGTCAGGGGGCGATGCCGATTTGGTGAGCTTTGTCTATGACTGCTGGACGAACCCAGACTCGAATACAGAGGAAGGGTTGGATTTGCTCAAGGTTTTGTTCCGATCGATCTCGTTTCGCGAGAAGGCAGAACTGAGGCAAAAACTAGAGGGCCGGGACAAACATACGGTTCCCGTGACCTGGCAATTCCGCGATCCGCTGGCGGAACAGTTGGCGGTTTCTAAGGGAGATTCGAACCTGGTTGAGCTGGCGATCCACAAGGCGCAACATGCCCAGATGTTTTTCTATAGAGCAAAGGGCATTCTTGAGCGAGAGAGTCAGAGGCAAGAGGAGCTGTGAGACTGCCCTGGCAGGATAGGATCTCAACGTTCTCAATGTCATTTTCCCCCTGGGACAGTCTGGCGGGGCGCTCTATGGCGTCAAGGGACGCGATGCTCTCCGCTCTGCTGTGCCCTGGACACCATAGAGTCTCCCCCCGCCCATACCGGAATATGGGGGAAATGACAAAAAAAGTGTCATGGTACTGGGCAAGCAGGTTTGTTTGATGTAGCGCAAGACCGAAGGAATCCAGACACCCAATGCTCTGTAGTCAACAGTTTGGGTTTGGCTTTTATAAAACGGAATAGGCTTCGCTGAACATAGCCTTGTTTTAAGCAGACAAAGGTGAGGTTGATGCCACTGCGATGGACGGATCTTTTTCCTGGGAGATTGAAGGATTTTTTCTCCAAGTGCAGACGTCTGCACTTGGCTCTTGTTCAATTAAGTGCGAGAGTGTACACTGAAATTGATTGGGAGGATGTGCATTTTATATGCAAACTTAGAGGATAAAACTGTGATTATTGCTGTGGCAGCAATCAAAGGTGGCGTTGGCAAAACGACAGTAACATTTTGCCTTGCTGCTGCCTTAAATCGACGAGGCAAAAAAGTGCTTTGCGTCGATCTCGACTCTCAAGGAGACTTATCCGCTTCGATGGGACTTGAGAAGGATGCTTCAACCCCTTCAATTGGTGAAATCCTCAATGCTCCAAAACGCGAGCAAGGAAATCTTCTTTCTCAGGCAATCGTTTCTGTGGATGCTTGGTCTGACTTAATCACTTCTGGTACAGACCTGCAGAATTACGAACGGGAGATAGAAAAAGGGCTTGGCAGTGAGAGTCGATTGCGAGATGCCTTGAATGGTTTTGACGGGGAATATGATTTCATCTTGCTTGACACTCCCAAGGGTAAAGGGTTGCTGACCATTAATGCGTTGGTTTCTTGCCAGCAAGTGCTTGTGCCGGTGCAGACAGAGTGGCTGGCACTGAAAAATCTACCTGAATTGGTGAATTTAGTGTCTGAAACGGCAGAGCGAGCGAATCCTGAAATTGTGCTTTCGGTTGTTGTTCCAAATCAGATGAAGCGCACTTCCCTCTGTAATGAAGTTTATGGGCATCTGAAAGCCTGGGATGCCCGTGAATTTCTTCCTTATCAGCAACAATCATCGTGGACTTCCAATCCTGTTTACGATTTGACTTTGTATGCTGAGCTGTCTGCGGAGGCAGTGCCAATTTACGACTACCGTGGGGTTCAGAAGCGCCATCTGGAGCCGTTTGAACAAATTGCTCAATATCTTGAGCAGCAAACGTTAGCGAGTCGGAGGTGATTTAGGTGGCGAAGAAGAGTTTTAGTAGAATTGGGTCATTTGTTGGAGAAAAACCTCCTGCAAAAGTGACTGCCCTTGCCAAGCCGCGTTCAGAGGATGTCATCAATCTCGATCGGATCAACCTGGAGGATAGAGGAAATTGGCTCAGGGCAATAGAAGCCTGCCAGCCTCGTCGTCTGGAGTCTCTAGGGGAACTGCTTCAGGAAATAGAGGCATATCAAGGACAAATTGACCACGCGGTTCAGGTCGCTCAGGCGCAGAGCACTATTTATGCTTATGCGATCGGCACGAGACTAGATTTTATTGAGGAGAAGGAATTATTTCGAGAGCTGGGATATAGAAATCTGACTGAATTTATTAAAGCGGGAGAGGTTCGCAGACCTGGAGGGTCTTCAATTACCACCCGGCAGGTTTGGGCCTATCGCAGGGTTACTAGGGGGCTGAATGATTTTTTGGAGTTGGTAGAATCGCTTCGAGCGGGTAACAATCTTCCGAAAGATGTACAGGAACAGACCGCTCTTTTGGGTCAGCAGATTCATCGGGATGTGGTGAAGACGTTCCTTGAATCGTATGTTGATGGGATTGCAGGGGTGCTGGAGTTGGGGGTTAGCAAGCTGGAGCAGGTGTATCGCTTGCCCAAAGCGGTTGCGCTATCAGGATTATTGGCAGGGCAACTGCCTCTGGAAGAATCGCTGGTGCCGATGCATGATGTTTCTTTCAGCACGCTGCGCAAAGCGATTAGCCATCACGGGCAGCTTTCTAAGAACGGGACAAAACACTCTCCGATCGATCGAACGCTCGGCCAACTGGAGCAGCTGGTTGACAAGCTTGTTGAAGAGAATCCAAAGTTGAATAAATCTCAACGAGAAAAATTGAAACTGCTCTACGAAAAGCTTCAACATCTTCAGGATGGAGCAGAATGATGAAGTTAGACGTGGAACCCTGCTGTGGTTTTCCAGAATGCTCCCAGAAGTAGCTAAGGGCGTATTTAAGTGTTGTGGGAGGGGTATTTAGCTGTGCTAGGGACAAGCGGGAACAAGTCATCGCAGCATGGAGAGAAATCAGGGAATTGTAGCGATCAGGCTTTCTCTCCTATTGTAAATAGTTGATTTGTATTGACTGTGGCAAGCAAAACAGGATAGTATCAAATTCAGGACTGAATTCTGTGCTTAATTGGGAACTCTCATGATTAGCCTCGAACATATCCACTCGTTGACCGATTTTCGGCGCAATGCCAGTAATTATGTCGATCGAGTAAGACACACCAAAACCCCGCTCGTGTTGACTGTCAATGGGGAAGCTGCGGTGGTCATACAAGATGCGCTGGTTTTCCAGAACATGCTCAATCGCATGGAGGAAATGCAGGAAGAGCTGCGCGTGATGAAGTTGGAAGCACTGCAGCATCAAGTGGCAGTCGGTATTAATCAGCTTGAGAACGGCCAATATGCAGAGTACGATGAAGAAACGCTGCCGGATTTCTTTGAAGACATCAAGGCACGAGGAAGACAACGGCTGACGCAACGTGGTGAGGAATGAGCCGTCGCATCAGGATAGCCGATCGAGCCAGAAACGATCTTGATGACATTTGGGATTACATTGCTCAACGCAATCTGGACGCAGCCGATGCCTTTCTGGATAAACTGCAAGCGAGGTTTCCGATGCTGGCTCGCTATCCAGAGGCTGGACGCTTACGGCAAGAGCTAGGTCCCACGTTAAGAAGTTTTCCAGTAGGCGAGTTTATAATCTTCTATCGTCCTATCCCTCAGGGCATTGAGGTTGCTCGCGTCCTTCGGGGACGGCGGGATATTGAGCGTATTTTCCGAGATGAAGAGGCCGAAGGCAATATAGAGAAAGAAGATCCAGAGGTACCGTAAACGAGCGTCGGGGCCATGGGCCTTTCTGATCCGTCTTGCGTTCCGGTTGCCGGAACGCTTCGATCTGGTGGCGAAATGTTTTTCTCTGCATCATCACCACCATCTGTATTGGCGCTTTTGCGATCGCAACACTGCTGCTCCATCTGTCCCTGCGAATTGTCGATCGGTGCTTGGGATGTGCGCGCATCCAGTTTCTCTTCGCCCATGCTGTTTCCCATTGCCTAGCTCGATCCTCACATCCTCATCAATCGGGTTGGCCAGCCAAAATGCTTTTCCTGAGTTAAGGTATCATCTTCCTGACAATGCCCGTTGGACTTTGAAGGCGCAAGTCCCTGAGCAGAATGATTTGGATGCAACGTTATCTGGAGTGGTGTCACTTCAACAAATCTTGAGTTTCAATGAAGCGTTGCCAAAACTTGAGCAGCAGCAGTTAGGATAAATTCAACCAGCCATTGGCTGGAACCAGAAATTAACTTGCGGGATCGGTTCGGTCAAAAATTACAACTAACGCTCTCAATGCTTCCTGGGTGCTGAGAGGGCTTGAGTATCGCAAAGGCTAATTTCAACCCCGTGTCTGCGTTACTCAGAGGATACAAGACCTAGCTGCATAAAGTTCCGCCTGCAACCCAATTTTATAGAAGCAGGAACGTTGTTTCCTGACCTGGACAACCTCACTGGCCCAGGTCACCGATCTGTTCATCTCACCTTCACCTCATGTCTGCACACTGGCACGATTGGCAGAAAATTTTATGGCGATTTGCCTCGCTCGCCTTGAGCCTGGCAACTCTCAGTGCTGGGGGAATTTCTCTGGCGCAAATTATTCCTGACAACACCCTGAGAACCGAAAACTCGGTTGTTGTTCCCATCAATGGGCAGGACGCGCTGATCCAGGGGGGCGCGATCCGCAGATCGGGTCTCTTTCACAGCTTTCGAGCGTTCAACATTGGCGAAGGACGGGGCGTGTACTTTGCCAATCCTGTCGCCGTGGAAAACGTCTTCAGCCGAGTGACCGGGAACAATCCCTCTCACCTGTTCGGCACCCTGGGCGTTCTGGGCAAGGCCAACCTGTTTTTCCTCAACCCCAACGGCATTCTCTTTGGCCCCAACTTCAACCTGGACGTGCGCGGCTCCTTTGTGGCGACGACAGCTAATAGCATCGCCTTTCCTGATGGCAATCTGTTCAGCGCCACTGACCCGCAAGCGCCACCCCTGCTGACGGTCAACGTCACTGCACCGATTGGCCTGCGCTTTGAGGGAGCAACCCCAGGGTCGATTGTCAACGCGGGCAACCTGACGGTAGACGAAGGCCAGAACCTGACCCTGGCCGCCGGAACCATCGCCAGCACGGGACTGCTCGCCGCACCGGGAGGTGAAGTCGCCGTTGTCAGCGTTCCTGGAGCTAGCCCGGATGGTATTCCAACTGTGCAATTGGCTGCCGGACAGTTTCTAGGCTTAGCAATAGAGCCGCTGGACGGGCCAGAAACTCCAACCGCACCCGCTGGATTATCGCTGCCGGAGCTGTTGGCGGGAACGACGACGACGGGCTTGACGGTCAACGCGGGGGAAGTCGGACTGACAGCATCAGAGTTGGCTGTAGAAGCGGGTGATGCAACTGTGAATCAGTTGAGTGCTGGGGCAGCAACATTGTCAGCAGCAGGGAACCTGACTCTGGTGGACAGCCAGTTGAGCACGACGGGCAATCTGCAGCTACTGGCAAAGGACACCGTGCGGGTGAGGGACAGTGTCGCTCACCCGTTTATTGCAGCGGCAGGTGGAGAGCTGTTGGTTCAGGGTAACCAAGGCGTGGATATCTTTGCTTTGAACCATGCCAACAGCGGCCTGTTTTCCGGTGGCGATATGACTTTGCGTTCTGCGGAGACGGTGAGCGGCGATGCCCATTACTGGTCTGGGGGCAATTTCCGTATTGAGCAACTGGATGGCAGTTTGGGCAATCTCTCTAGCCCTAACGATCCCATTATTCGAGCAAATTCTGATGTACTGTTCACTTCTTATACAGGAAGCTCCCTACACATCCTGGCTGGGGGAAATGTCATTGTTCTTGGCGATATCGACATCACTAGTACCGACGTCATCAATTTTTTGAAGGAAGACATTACTCTCTCTGATGGAACCACTAGCATTTCAATCGATGGGAGTGCAGAACCTACAGTTGATATTCGAGCTGGTGTTGACTGGACATTGCTAGGTGGCCCCCCAGGTAACACAGTTGATGGTGCTGGGTCCCGTACCCCTATTTTCAATCCGAGACAGCCGGACAGTGCTGTGATTTTCATCGGCGATCATATCAAAGTAGATCCTATTGGTAGTGCTGGAGTCAATGTATTTTTAACGAATCAATACAAACCCAACACTGCCCTTGCACCCTCAAGTGCAATATACGTTAGGCGGATTAGATCGGGAGATGCTTTGGGAGGAGGAAAGATTACGATTGACTCTCGGGGTGACCTCATTCTTAATGGAGTCATCTTTGCAAGTCCGATTGGTGGATCTGCAGAGGGTGGCGACATTACTTTGTTAGCAGATGGTGATATTACTCTTAAACGTCGATCCCAGATTCACTCCAGTGGTTTATTGATGGGAGACATTACCCTAAAGAGTAAGGCAAATATTTCCCTGGAACGAAATTTTATTGGGGGTTCGAGCAGGGCTGCTAATTCCAATACACCAGTAGGCAAAATCAAGCTGATTGCTGATGCTATTGCGTTAGACGACAGTACTGTTGTGGAATCGTCGAGCATTGGCCAGGGAAGGGGAGCAGATATTGAACTTGAGGCCAACTCTATTTTCCTGGTTAAGAGCGTAGTAGACACATCAACTAATGGCCAAGGAAAGGGTGGGGATATTGCTCTTAAGGCAAATGATTTGATCCTTCTAGATTCACGTATAGAAGCTATTACTGAAGGTACTGGAGAGGGAGGAAACTTAACTGCAGATGTTGCTGATTCTGTCACGCTTATCGCAAGTGTATTACGAACTGAAACTGAAGGTTCGGGAAACGCAGGAGACCTGACACTTAGGGCCAACCGCCTTCTAGCTCGCGATAGATCAAAAATCTCCACACGTACTGTTGATGAAGGCATAGGGGGGGATTTAAAAATTGATGCTGCTCAAATCTTGGTTCGAGATGGTTCACAAATTGAAACTGGGACGTTTGGGAATAGCACTAGTGCAGGAGCTGCAGGGAATTTGACTGTTAATGCTTCGGACTTAATAGAAGCAAGCGGTTTCTCGATCGACCAGGATTTTAATGTTTTTCCTAGCGGGTTCCTTACACCTTCAGACTCAGCAGGTCGAGGGGGAAAACTCACAATTAATACTCGTCAGTTGTTAATTCGCGACGGTGCCGCCATCTCCGCTAGTGGAGATGGAACAGGCGATGCAGGCAATGTGAAAGTTCACGCTTTAGACTCAGTGCAAGTAATTGGCTCTGCACTGTATGGCTTGTTGGGTGTTAGTGGTATCTTCTCCCAGGCCCAAGGATTGGGGAACTCAGGTAACCTGACAATTGACACTCGTAAGCTGTCGGTTCAGGATGGTGGAGCTATTTCAACAACGACATTTGGTCCAGGAGATGCTGGAAAGTTAATCGTCAATGCTTCAGATTCGGTTGACCTTCATGGCTCTGCATTATTTGGATTCTTACCCAGTCTTTTATCTACCCAGGCAGATAGGGGTTCTACTGGAAATGGTGGAAACCTCATCATTAATACCCAGCAATTGCAAGTATGGGATGGAGGGAGAGTTTTAGCTAGAACATTAGGGGCAGGTATTGGGGGAAATCTGACAATTAATACTAAGCATTTGATTGCTACAGATAGGGCCGCAATCTCAAGTAGTACCTTGAGCACGGGTACTGGAAGAAATCTGACAATAAATGTTGAGCGACTGACAATACGAGGAGGTGCTCAGATCAGTGCTGGTGCATTTGATGCTGGACATGCAGGACGTTTAACTATCAATGCCTCAGATGTGGTGGAAGTAACTGGTATCTCTGCTACCAACTCTGCCTATCCTAGTGGAGTGTTTACTGGTTCACAAGCAACAGGACACGGTGGTAAGTTAACGATTAACACCCGCCAGCTATTGATTCGTGATGGGGCAGCAGTGTCAGCAAGTGCAGAGAGTGCAGGAAATGCAGGAGATTTGACAGTTAGTGCCTCAGATGTGGTGAAAGTAAGCGGTAATGGTTCATCTCGCGTAAGTAGGTTATCTAGCCAAGCCGAAGGCTCGGGAAACGCAGGCAACCTGACGATCAACACACGCGAACTACTGGTTGAGGATGGCGGAGGTATTTCAACTACGACATTGGGTGCAGGAAATGCAGGGAAGTTAACCATCAATGCTTCCGATTTAGTTCAGCTCAATGGTTCTGCTGCGTTTGGCCTGCAACCGAGTGTGATATCTGCTCAAACTGATAAGGACTCTACTGGAAATGCAGGAGACTTAACGATTACTACGAAACAACTGCAAGCATTGGATGGAGGGCAGGTATTAGCCGGAACCCTTGGGACAGGGAAAGGAAGTGATTTAACTGTGAATGCGTTGGAACTGATTGAACTGACTGGTGTAACATCTGATGGCCTTAGTGCCAGTGCACTGTCAGTCCAAGCTGGCTCAACTGCAACTGGAAGTGCAGGCAATCTAACTGTGAATACTGAACGTTTGATCGTGCGCGACGGAGCACAAATCTCATCTGGTACCTTGGGTCAAGGCAATGGAGGAAATTTAGCAGTCAATGCTTCAGACTCGATTTTGCTAATCGGTACTGCTCCTGATGATTTTGCCCCTAGTGGATTTATTGCTTCTGCTTTAGGAACTTTAGGAAGAGATCATATAGGTAATGCGGGATCTATCACAATCAATACGAAACGATTGGAAGCTCGCGATGGGGCACAGGTGACGGCTGAAACAGTCAGTGGCAAAGGGGGGAGCATCATTCTCAATGCCTCTGAGTCAATTCATCTGACTGGCATTTCAGATAACGGGTTCTTCCCTAGTGGAGTGTTGACGGGAACTTTTGGATCGGGCAACGCAGGTAGCACGACAATTACCAGTAACAATGTCACTGTCACCGATCGGGCAGAAATCAGCGCGGTCACCCTGAGCAGCGGCAACGCCGGAAATATCAATGTGCGAGCGCGTCAGGCTGTCTCTCTAGCTAACAGAGGCATGATTTCCAGTGCGGCTATCCTTAATGGAGCAGGAGATGGCGGTACAGGAGATGGCGGCACGATTGATGTTCAAGCGCCCTTGTTGCACCTCAGCGATGAGGCTCGAATTCTGACCAGCAGCCACGGGCAAAGTAGCGCCGATGCAGGCGATATCAATTTGAGGGCCGAGGAAGTCAGGCTTCAGACGCGATCGCAGGTCTCTGCAACGACAGCAGCGGGTCTGGGCGGGAAAGTCACCGTCAATGCAAATCGGCTCCATCTCTCAGGAGCGAGTCGGGTTTTGGCAGAGACGGAAGCTGCCTCGCGAGCGGGCACCGTTTTGTTGCAGCCTGGTAGCGGGCCAGACTTGACGATCGATGTGCAGGATGGATCGCAAATTTCTGTCTCTACAACCAGCAACGGTGCCGGTGGAGATTTAAACATTAAGGCATCAGAGACGATCATCATTCGTGGCAACGGTTTGTTATCGGCTGAAACCAGCGGAATTGGTAACGCGGGCAGGGTGGCTATTGAGACAGGGAAGCTGAGGATTGAAGATGGCGCTTCGGTTTCTGCTTCCACTGCCTCCCATCATGTTTCTGGCACAGCCGGAGGTATTACCGTTAATGCTGCTCGATCGGTTACCTTGAGCAATCAGGCGAATTTGCTGGCCCAATCTACCGGAGCCGCAACGGCAGGCAGTTTAAGGATCCGTACTGGGCAACTCACGGTCAAGAATCGCTCTCAGGCTGCCGTTAGCAGTCAGGGAACAAGCGATGCAGGGAACCTGGAGGTGGCTGCTGCGAACATCCTTCTCGACGACCAAAGCAGACTGATTGCAGAAACAGCTTCGGGAAAAGGTGGCAATATTCGACTGGATGTGGAGGATGCTCTGGTGATGCGTCGGAACAGCCAGATTTCGACGACGGCGGGGACGGCCCAGGCGGGGGGCGATGGCGGCAATATTACCATTGATGCCGGGTTCGTGGTGGCGGTGCCGGGGGAGAATAGCGATATCTTCGCTAATGCCTTTACCGGGCGCGGGGGCAATATCAATATTACGGCCAACGGCATCTTTGGCTTGAAGTTCCGTCCGTTTCTGACTGAATTTAGCGATATTACGGCTAGCTCTCAGTTTGGGGTGGATGGCACAGTGCAGCTGAATACCCTGGGCATTGACCCCAGTCGCGGGCTGGGTCTGCTGCCGGAGGAGCCGACGACGCTGCAGGTAGCGGCGAGCTGTCAGACCCGTGGCAGTGAGGCAGCGGTTGAGTTTTTCGATGTGGGCAGTGGCGGCTTGCCTCCACGCCCAGATGAACCGCTGGGCAACGCGATCGTGATTGCCGATCTGATTCCCCTCGACGAGGGGATTGAGGCGCAGACTGATTCAGCTGTCAGAGAGACATTCATCTCCCCATTCTCGATCGATGCCAGCGAGGGAGTCGATGCAGCGACCCGTTGGGTCTTTTGTCAGCAGGCAGCAGCCTCCCTTTGACCCGCAACCGGGAGAAGCCTGTTTCTCATTCTGACGCATTTGTTCCGCACCGATCGTTCTCTATCATCAGGAGGCTTGCAGACAATGACCGCAAACTGGCGACAATGGTTTGGTACTGTGTCTCTGGCAATTTCGCTACTGCTGAGCGGAACTGTCATGGAAGGAAAAGAGCGGGCAATGGCAAGCATCGTTCCAGATGACACGCTGGGTGCAGAACGCTCGACGATTCATCCTCTGGGGCCGCATCGGGATCGGATTGAGGGTGGGGCACTGCGGGGAAGCAGCCTGTTCCACAGTTTTCGAGACTTCAACATCGGAGAAGGGCGGGGTGCCTATTTCACCAATCCTGCTGCTGTGGAAAACATCTTCAGTCGCGTCACCGGCAGCAATCCTTCCCACTTGTTCGGTACTCTGGGCGTTCTGGGCGAGGCCAACCTGTTTTTCCTCAACCCCAATGGCATACTCTTTGGCCCCAACTTCAACCTGGATCTGCGCGGCTCCTTCGTGGCAACCACCGCCAACAGCATCGCCTTCCCCGATGGCAACCTGTTCAGCGCTAGCGACCCGCAAGCACCACCGCTGCTCACCGTCAACGTCACCGCGCCGATTGGTCTGCGCTTTGAAGGAGCCAGTCCGGGCGCGATCGTCAATGCAGGCAATTTGACAGTAGACGAGGGCCAGAACTTGACCCTGGCAGCGGGAACCGTTGCCAGCACTGGCTTGCTCGCTGCACCAGGAGGTGAAGTAGCGGTTGTCACTGTTCCTGGAGCCGTTGCAGATGGTATCCCAACCGTGCAATTGGCAGAAGCCGGACAGTTTCTGGGATTAGCGATGGAACCGCTCGCCCTGGCAGACCCTCCAAATGCGCCCTCTGGTTTATCGTTGCCAGAGCTGCTGGGTGACGCAGCGATACCGGGCTTGGCTGTCAACGCTGCGGGGGAAGTGGAACTGGCGACAGTGCTGGCTGTAGAAGCGGGTGACGCGACCGTGCAGCAGTTGCGCGCGCGCGCGGCAACGCTTTCAGCAGCAGGCAATCTGACCCTGGTGGAGAGTCATCTGGGCACGACGGGCGATCTGCAGCTGCTAGCCAAAGACACCGTGCGAGTGCGAGACAGTGCCGCCAATCCGTTTATTGCCGCGGCGGGTGGGGAATTGGTGGTGCAGGGCGATCGCAACGTCGATATTTTCGCTTTGAACCATGCCAACAGCGGTCTGTTTTCTGGTGGCGACATGACCCTGCGCTCTGCAGATGCCGTGAATGGCGATGTCCATTACTGGTCTGGCGGCAGCTTCCAGATCGAGCAGCTGGACGGTAGTCCAGGCAGTCTGTTCAGCCCCCACGACCCAATTATCCGCTCTCAGGGAGACGTCCGCTTCAACACTTATGTTGGCTCTTCTTTGCATATTCTGACAGGGGGTGAGGTCGATATCGGCTCAGTCATCATTCGGGGGACAGATACGCTTGCTGACAGCATCAATCCCACAGCAACTCCGGCACTGGCGAATGTCACCTTATCGGATGGCACACCGCTCGTTATTGATGGCAATGCCCAGCCAACCCTCGACATTCGAGCGGGCATGGATCCAGTTGCGATCGGTGGCCCTCTGGGAACCAGCGGAGCGAACTTCCCGACCGATCTTTTTTTGCAACCTCTGGGACCTTTTCTCTTTCTCGTGTCTCCGCCTGCAAGCAATCCAGCTGCAACCAGTGCAAATCTTACGATTGGTGAGGTCAGGATCGATGCCTTTGATGGCCTAGTTTTCTTGTCCAATCAGTATCAACCCAATCTTTCCTTACCTGGGGGCGATATTACTGTGACCGGAGCAGGAGTTTTTGGGGTTGGTGGGATAAACGCTAATGGCTCTGGAGGTATGGGAGGTTCAGTCATCATTGACTCTCGTCGCGACATTCAACTGAACAACAGCTTTATTACTTCGGCTGCTGATGTTGGGGATGCTGGGGAGATTGCCCTGATTGCCGATCGAGAGATTGCTTTGACCAATACCAGTCGTATTTCTAGCAGTACCTTCGGGCTGGGGAAGAGCGGTGACATCAACATTACAGCAACGTCGCTCTCCTTAAATCAAGGATCGCAAATCTCAGCCAGCACTAGTGGAGCAGGCAGGGGGGGGAATTTAATGGTGGACGCCGTGGAATCGGTACGCCTGATTGATACCTCGGTTGACGGTCAGTTCCCCAGTGGTTTGTTTGCCCGATCTGAAGGAAAAGGTACTGCAGGCGATCTGATCATTAGCACCCAACAGTTGCTAGTTCATGGGGGGGCACAAGTCTCAGCGGAAACGTTTGGTGATGGTGCGGGGGGCAATCTGACCGTGAACGCAGCTGATTGGGTGCAGCTGATTGGTACCTCCCCTGATAGTCGAGCGAATAGCGGTTTATTTACTCAAGCTGCAGGGAAGGGTGCTGCGGGGAGCCTGACCATTGACACCCGACAGTTACTGATTCAGGATGGTGCACAGGTTTTGACAGGCACACGTGGCGATGGTGCAGGGGGCAATCTGACCGCGAACGCTGCTGATTGGGTACAGCTGATTGGTATATCTCCTGACGGCCAGAGAAGTAGTGGCTTGTTGGCTGGCACTGAAGGGAAAGGCGATGCTGGAAGCCTAACAATTAATACCCGGAAGCTGCTGGTTCGCGATGGTGCTCAAATCTCAACGAGCACACGCGGTGATGGCACAGGAGGAACTTTGAGCGCGAACGCAGCTGATTGGGTGGAGCTGATTGGTACTTCTCCTGATGGTCAGGCAGCTAGCGGTTTAGTTACTGTCGCTAGAGGGAAAGGTAATGCAGGAAGCTTGATCGTTGACACCCGTGAACTGCTGGTTCAAGATGGGGCAGGAATCTCAACGAGTACTTTTGGCGATGGTGTAGGGGGCAGCCTGAGCGTGGGCGCTGTCGAGTCAGTGCGACTGATTGGGACATCCTTTGATGGTCAGCGGATTAGCGGCTTGTTTGCTGAAACTCAAAGCAAAGGCGATGCTGGCAATCTAGCCATTGACACCCGACAGCTACTAGTTCAGGGCGGCGCAGCAATCTCAGCCAGCACATCTGGTGATGGTGCAGGTGGCAATCTGACAGCGGATGTTGCTGATTGGGTGCAGCTGGTTGGTACTTCCCCTGATGGTCAGAGGAACAGCGGCTTGTTTGCTGACACTCAAGGCAAAGGCAATGCTGGCAATCTAACCATTAACACCCGGAGGTTACTGCTTCGTGATGGTGCACAAGCCTCAGCGGGCACGGTTGGCGATGGTGTGGGTGGTCGTCTGAATGTGAACGCTGCTGATTGGGTGCAGCTGATTGGCACTTCCCCTGATGGTCAGAGGAGTAGCCGCTTGTTTGCTCAAACTGAAGGAGAAAGTAATGCTGGGAGTCTAACCATTAACACCCGGAAGTTATTACTTCGTGATGGTGCACAAGTCTCTACAGGCACAGTTGGTGATGGTACAGGAGGCAGCCTGAGTGCGAACGTTACCGAGCTGGTGGAGCTGATTGGCGCTTCCCCTGATGGTCAGTTCCCCAGTGGTTTGTTTACTGCAACTTTAGGGAAAGGCGCTGCTGGAACTCTGATCATTGATACCCAGAAATTGTTGGTTCGAGATGGCGCACTGGTCTCGGCAGGCACAGCAGGCAATGGGGCGGGGGGAAACTTGAGCGTGAATGCAGCTGATTGGGTGGAGCTGATTGGCACTTCCCCTGATGGTCAGAGGAACAGCGGCTTGTTGACTCGAACTTCAGGGAAAGGCAATGCTGGCAGTCTGACGATTGACACCCGACAGTTGTTGGTTAGAGATGGTGCCTTAGTCTCTACAAGCACAGTTGGTGATGGCGCGGGTGGTCGTCTGAATGTGAACGCTGCTGATTGGGTGCAGCTGATTGGCACTTCCCCTGATGGTCAGAGGAACAACGGCTTGTTGACTCGAACTTCAGGGAAAGGCAATGCTGGCAGTCTGACGATTGACACCCGACAGTTGTTGGTTAGAGATGGTGCCTTAGTCTCTACAGGCACAGTTGGTGATGGCGCGGGTGGCCGTCTGAATGTGAACGCTGCTGATTGGGTGCAGCTGATTGGTACTTCCCCTGATGGTCGAAGGATCAGCGGCTTGTTTGCTCAATCTGCAGGACAAGGTGATGCAGGAAGCTTGATCGTTGACACCCAGCAGTTGCTGGTTCGTGACGGCGCACAAGTCTCGGCAAGCACAGTTGGTAATGGTGCAGGGGGAAACTTGAGTGTGAATGCCGCTGATTGGGTGCAGTTGATTGGTACCTCCCCTGATAGTCAGTTCTCCAGTGGCTTGCTTACCGCAACTGAAGGAAAAGGCAATGCAGGGAGTTTAATTATTAACACCCGGCAGTTACTAGTTCGTGATGGCGCACAGGTCTCGGCGAGCACGGCTGATGACGGTTTCGGAGGAAATCTGAGCGCAACTGCAACCGATTGGATTCAGCTGATTGGTACCTCCCCTGACGGTCAGTTGAATAGCGGCTTGTTTGCGATAACTGCAGGGAAAGGCAATGCAGGCAATCTGACCATTGACACACGACAGCTACTAGTTCGCGATAGCGCACAAGTTTCAGCGGGCACAGCTGGTTCTGGGGTGGGTGGAAGCCTGAGTGTGACTGCTACTGACTGGGTGCAGCTGATTGGAACTTTCCCTGGTAGCCAGAGTAGTGGTTTATTCGCTAGTACGCTTGGGGAGGGGAGGGGAGGAAATTTGAATATCACAACAAGAGCGTTGATGCTGCAGGACGGCGCTCGCGCTAGCGTCAGCGGTACAACTGCAGGCGATGCAGGCGATCTTGGCATCACGGCGCGCTCCATTTTCCTGAATAACGGGGCCAGTATCACGGCTGAGACGGCCTCCGGGGAGGGGGGAAATATTATGCTGAAGGTGTCGGATCTGCTGTTGCTGCGTCGGGGAAGCCAGATTTCGACGACGGCGGGGACGGCACAGTCGGGAGGCGATGGTGGCAACATTACCATTGATGCCGGGTTTGTGGTGGCGGTGCCAGGAGAAAACAGCGACATCTTCGCCAATGCCTTTACCGGTCGCGGCGGCAATATCAACATCACCGCCAACGGCATCTTTGGCCTGGAGTTTCGTCCGTTTCTGACCGAATTGAGCGACATTACGGCCAGCTCCCAGTTTGGGGTGGATGGCACGGTGCAGCTGAATACGTTGGGCATCGACCCCAGTCGCGGGCTAGGGCTGCTGCCGGAGGAGCCGACGACGCTGCAGGTGGCGGCGAGCTGTCGCACCCGTGGCGGTGAGGCAGCGGTTGAGTTTTTCGATGTGGGCAGTGGCGGCTTGCCTCCACGCCCAGATGAACCGCTGGGCAACGCGATCGTGATTGCCGATCTGATTCCCCTCGACGATGGGATTGAGGCCCTGACTGATTCAGCTGTCGGGGAACCACTGATCTCTCCATTCTCGATCGATGCCAGCGAGGGAATTGATGCAGCGGCCCGTTGGGTCTTTTGTCAGCAGGCAGCAGCCTCCCTTTGACCCGCAACCGGGAGAAGCCTGTTTCTCATTCTGACGCATTTGTTCCGCACCGATCGTTCTCTATCATCAGGAGGCTTGCAGACAATGACCGCAAACTGGCGACAATGTTTTGGTACTGTGTCTCTGGCAATTTCGCTACTGCTGAGCGGAACCGTCATAGGAGGAAGAGAGCGGGCAATAGCAAGCATCGTTCCAGATGGCACGCTGGGTTCAGAACGCTCGACGATTCATCCTCTGGAGCCAAACCTGGATCGGATTGAGGGTGGGGCGCTGCGGGGAAGCAATCTCTTCCACAGTTTTCAGGAATTTAGCATTGGAGAGGGACGGAGTGCCTATTTTGCTAATCCTGCGGCGGTAGAGAACATATTTAGCCGCGTGACGGGCAGCAATCCTTCCCGTCTGTTCGGCACCCTGGGCATTCTGGGCGAAGCCAATCTGTTTTTCCTCAACCCCAACGGCATCCTCTTTGGCCCCAACTTCAGCCTCGATGTGCGCGGTTCCTTCATCGCCACCACCGCCAACAGCGTCGCGTTTCCCGATGGCAGCCTGTTCAGCGCCAGCGATCCCCAAGCACCGCCGCTGCTGACCGTCAACGTCACCGCGCCGATTGGCCTGCGCTTTGAAGGAGCGAGTCCGGGCGCGATCGTCAATGCAGGCAATCTCATAGTGAACGAGGGTCAGAATTTGACCCTGGCAGCGGGAACGGTTGTCAGCACTGGCTTGCTCTCTGCACCAGGGGGTGAGGTGGTTGTTGTCAGCGTTCCTGGTGCTGGTGCAGATGGGATCTCTGTTGTGGAGTTGGGGGAAGCGGGGCAATTTCTGGGATTGGCAATGGAGCCGCTGTCTGCCTCCGGTTCTGCACCCGCACCAGCTGAGGTATCGCTACCAGAGCTGCTGGCAGGAGAGACGACGACAGGCTTGACGGTCAACGCTGCCGGTGAAGTCGAGTTGGCCGACTCTGGACTGACGGTGGCTGCAGGTGATGTCACCATGCAGCAATTAGGTGCTGATACGGCAATATTGTCGGCAGCGGGCAATCTCACTCTGGTGGAGAGTCAGCTAGGCACGACGGGCGATCTGCAATTGCTGACCAGAGACACTGTACGAATACGGGACAGCACTGCCCAGCCGTTTATTGCCGCCGCAGGCGGGGAAATGCTGGTTCAAGGAGACCACAGCGTCGATATTTTCGCTTTGAATCATGCTAGCAGCGGTCTGTTTTCGGGGGGCGACATGATTCTGCGCTCTGCGGATACGGTGAGCGGCGATGCCCATTACTGGAGCGGCGGTAGCTTCCAGATCGAACAGCTGAATGGCACTCCAGGCGATCTGTTCAGTCCCCACGACCCCATCATTCGCTCCCAGGGAGATGTCCGCTTCAACACTTACGTTGGTTCCTCGCTGCACATTCTGGCAGGCGGTGAAGTTGATATCGGCTCCGCCATTATTACGGAGACAGATACCCTCGCCAACGCCATCAATCCAACAACGACCCCGGAACTCGCGAACGTCATCCTATCGGATGGCACACCCCTCGTGATTGATGGTAATGCAAAGCCAACCCTCGATATTCGAGCCGGTATGGATCCGGCAGCGATTGGCGATCCATTGGGAACGAGTGGAGCAGTGCTCTTCTTCAACCCTTTTCCCTTTCCAGTCTCTCCGCCTGCAAACAATCCGGTGGCAACGAGCGCAAATATTACGATTGGGGAGGTCGCAATCGCAGCCTTTGATGGCTTAGTCTTCCTGACCAATCAGTACAAACCCAATCTTGCATTACCAGGAGGCGACATTACTGTGACTGGAATAGGCATCTTTGGCATCGGGGGGATAAATGCTAGCGGTTTTGGAGGGACAGGAAGTGCAGTTATCCTCAACTCTCGCCGCGACATTCACCTGAACCATAGCTTGATTACTTCAGCTGCTGATGTTGGGGATGCTGGAGATATTGCTTTCATTGCCAACAATAATGTCCTTCTCTCAGATGGCACCATCAGTAGCAGTACTTTCGGAACAGGAGAAGGAGGCAAGATTACGATCGATACTGGCTCTCTTTTTGCTAAGAATGGATTTGGAATTTTTTCTAACACATTCGATTCGGGAAACGCCAGCAGAATAAAGGTTGAAGCTCGCGATACTGTTTCTTTGGATAGCCAGGATAGCGATGGTTTATCTACTACGATCGGCTCCATCGTCGGCGAAGATGGAATGGGTCATGGAGGAGATATCCAAATTGATGCTGGATTACTCTCGTTGACAAACGGTGCTACTTTATTCGCAGGAACTAACGGGCAAGGCAATGCAGGTAATTTGATCGTCAATGCTCGCAGAGTTTCCTTCGATGGCCAGGATCATCATGGATCGCCTACTACAATTGCTTCCATCGTTGGCGAAAGTGGGGTGGGTCATGGAGGAGACATCCAGATTAACACCAGATCGTTGTCTGTCACTAATGGGGCCATTCTTTCGACGCAGACGCTTGGACAAGGTGATGCAGGCGATCTGACAATCGATGCCCGCGATACGGTCTCCTTCGATGGTGAGAAAAATAAGGAAACGCAAAGTTTTGCAGGGACTAGCGTTTTAGCTGATGCAGTGGGCAATGGAGGTAACATCAGAATTATAACTGAAAATTTGAGGTAAGCCACTGGTTTGACCAGTGAGACTCGAACAGCTTTGAGCGTTGCGGCAGTAAAGTTTCTCCTACGGTGACATCACTATGTCAAACCATAGGAGAAAATAGAATGTCG
>Ga0207422_1001781_pt1 | contig 36538 bp, 33 predicted proteins | sample MarCyaLeptolynsp_FD_187757 | JGI IMG/M metagenome (GOLD analysis project Ga0207422, IMG submission 187757) | Marine cyanobacterial communities from Panama - species 1 Leptolyngbya sp. (SPAdes) | ecosystem: Environmental > Aquatic > Marine > Unclassified | place: Panama: Panama City | collected... | reverse complement strand
CGAGCAGGACCTGGGAAAACGCCTTCTGCTGACCCAAAACCTTCCGGTGCTGCTCAATGCGCTGACAACGGCCGCCATTCTTGTGCTGGGTGGGCGAGCCGTCATGAACGGATCGATGACCATCGGCTCGCTGGTTGCATTTCAAAGCCTGGCGGTCAGCTTTTCCGCTCCCCTGCTCACGCTCACTGGCATGGTGACATCGTTTCAGGAAATTCGCTCCTACACTGACAGGATCGAAGACGTTGTGCGCCATCCGGTCGACCGACGTTTTGAGCCGACCCTTGAGCGAGGCATTGCCCCCGAAGACACGGGCACTCTTGAGGTCGAAAACATCAGCTTCGGTTACCTGCCCCTGGCCGATCCGCTCATAGAGGGGTTCTCCCTTAGGGTAGCGCCTGGCGGCAGTGTCGCGCTCGTGGGCGCATCCGGATCGGGCAAGTCGACAATCGGCCGCCTGGTGGCTGGACTTCTGACGCCGACAGCCGGAGAGGTCCGGATCGGGGGAATGCCAATCCGGTCCTGGCCTCGAAACAAGTTGGCGAATTGCGTCTCCTATCTGGACCAGGAGATTGTCCTGTTTGAAGGCTCCGTCCGGGAAAACGTGTCCATGTGGGACGAAACGCTTTCTGAAGAGCAGATCATTGTTGCCGCCAAGGACGCTCAGATTCACGACGTTATTTCGTCACGCGCCGGCGGGTATGACAGCCTCGTCGCACAGGATGGTGTGAACTTCTCGGGAGGACAAAGGCAGCGGCTGGAAATTGCACGCGCACTCGCTACAAACCCGGACATTCTCGTTCTGGACGAGGCAACCAGCGCACTGGATGCAATCTGCGAGGTGGATATCATGCGTGCCATCAAGGCGCGCGGTATCACCCTCGTTGTGATTGCCCACAGACTGAGCACCATTCGCGACTGCGATGAGATACTGGTTCTCGATAACGGCAACGTGGCGGAACGTGGCACCCATGACGAGCTGATTGCATTGAACAATCGCTACGCAGAACTGATCGAGGCCTAGCAGACCATGTTGCAACAGCCCGATCAGGACAAACGAAGCGGTTCCGAAGCGGCGAGCCTGGAGGCGGCCCGGCCTGCGAAGCTCAGTCAATCGGACCGTCTTGAAAGAAGTTTTTCCCGCCTTGATCGAGTTGTCGAGCGTCTTGGAAAGGTCACTTTCAGACAGGATTTGCCTGAACAGGCGCAAGTCGTCGACCTTATATTCAGAGCCAATGGGCTCGAGGCGGTTCCGCGCACCCGATCCGCGTTCAGCGGCCTTAGCACGGTTACAATTCAAGATGCTGCGCATGTTTTCGGCGCTAGAACGCGGCAAATCGTTCTTCCCGCCAATTGGTGGGAGAAGGACCATGGAAACCTTGCAGGCTTGATGATTGAAGCTGCCGAAAGCGATGGAACAGCGCCAGAAGAACAATCGGCTGTTGCCCTCATTCGGCGCCGGTCAGGCGGCTACGACCTTGTTGCTCCTGGTAATCCCGAACCGATCAAGGTAACCGAAAAGATCGCCCGGCAACTAAAGCCCATCGCCTTTGAAATTCATCCCAGCTTGCCACAAAACATCAGCTCCCCCTTGTCGCTGGCCTGGTTCATCCTGCCTTCGATCCGTTCAGAACTGATCGGCGCGGCAATCTTCGGGGGTTTGATTGCAGCTCTGGGAACCCTGGTTCCGATTGCCACCGCAGTCGTTGTCGACACGCTGATACCGGGTCTTGAGCGGAACATGCTCTCTCAACTCGGGGTGGCTTTGGCGGTCATTGCGGTGCTCAACTATCTGCTTTCGGTTACCAGACAGCGATTGGTCCTTCGGGCCAATGGCAAATCGAAGCAACTGTTTGCCTCTGCAATCTGGAACACGCTGCTTGCCCTTCCTGTCAGCTTCTTCAACACCCACTCCTCCGGAGACCTGCAAGCCCGGTATCATGGGCTTCTTTCTTTGCGCGAGATGTGCGTTTCGATCGTACTGAACAGTCTGGTTACGATTATTTTTTCGGGGTTTTACTTCGCGCTGATGTACTTCTATAGCCCGCAGCTCGCCTTCATCGCACTCGGCTATGTCATAATTCTCGTTGCTGCAAGTATCTCTCTCGGCCTCTATCTGAGACGAGATCATCTGAAAATCGCGGAGCTCAGCGGCTGGCTTTCCGGCTACGTCTTTCAGGTGTTTACCGGCATCGCGAAGTTGCGGGCCTCCGCCAGCGAAGTCCGGTTCCTCGCCCGTTGGGCGGACAAATTTGCCAGTTCCCAGGCAGCCATCTTGCGCACGCAACATCGTTCCGGACAGTTTGCCGGCTTCCTTGAGCTGTATGCCGGCTTCGGCCTGATTGCCCTGTTCTCGGCGAGCATTCTCGGGTCTTCGTCCCAGAGCTCGGCGGGGACTTTCATTGCCTTTCTGGCAGCCTTCGGAAGCTTTCAATTCGCGTTCCAGGGACTGGCGACACTGGCGCTGGATCTCGTTGCCTTGCAGCCGGAATGGAAACGCGGTCAGATTATCTTGCAAACGGAACCGGAAGTGGGGCATCAGGCTGCAAAACCCAAAAAGCTGAAGGGGTCCATCGAACTCTCATCTGTCAGATTTGGTTATCTGGAAGGCCTCGAAGTCATCAAGGGTGTCTCCTTCAAGATTGAGGCGAGCGAGCACGTCGCCATCGTCGGCTCTTCCGGCTCCGGCAAGTCGACGGTCATGCGTCTGATGCTCGGGTTGGAAAAACCCTTTTCCGGAACGATCACGTTCGACAATCAGGACATCTCAAAACTTGATCTGCCGCTGCTTCGACGGCAGATCGGCGTTGTGACGCAGAATGGAAAAGTCCACGCCGGAACAATCCTGGACAACATTCGCGGTGCAACGAATATCGATCACGAACGCTGTCTGGAAGCGTGTTTGGCGGCCGGCTTGGAAAGTGATCTCAAGGCGTTTCCAATGGGCTTGCACACACCCCTTACCGAAGGCGGGTCAAGCCTTTCGGGAGGCCAAAGGCAACGGGTTCTGATCGCAAGGGCCCTGGTCCTCAATCCGGCCATTCTGTTTCTCGACGAGGCGACCAGTGCGCTCGACAACAGAACGCAAGCGGTCGTCACCGAGAGTTTGGAAAAACTCAATATCACCCGAATAGTGATCGCCCATCGATTGAGCACCATCAGGAACGCTGACAGGATTTTTCTCATGGACGACGGGCGCATCAAGGCAAACGGTTCTTTTGAAGAACTCCTCGAAACCAGCCCCTTGTTCCAAAAAATGGCGAAGCGGCAAACGGTTTGAACCGGATTTGGCAGAGGAGCCAGACAATGAAAAAAGTCCTCTATATCTTGGGCAGCCTGAATGAAGAAGACGTCGTCTGGTTTGCGTCCGAGGGGAAAGTTCACGCGATTGAGGTCGGCGACAAGTTGGTCGACGCGGGCGTGCCTCTGACACACTTCCATATTTTGCTGGAAGGCAAGTTCGGGGTTTTTCTGGGAGAAGGTCCCGCCGTTGCCAGTCTTGGTGCAGGTGATGTTGTCGGGGAGATGTCGCTGGTCGAAAAGAAGCCACCGTCGACATCCGTGATTGCTGAACAGCCAGGACGATATCTGTCAATTTCTCTGCCGCTGATTCACGACCGCCTTCAAACGGACATTGCCTTTGCCGCCCGCCTATACCGGGCTTTGACCCTCTTTCTCTCCGACCGGTTACGCGAAACGACCCATCGGCTTGACCTCAGCTCAAGGAACGAGGCGTTGGAAGACAGCCTTGGTGGTCCAGCGGAATTGTCGGAAAGCGACGAGATCGACGAAGCGGTGCTTGATAACGTCCACCTCGCCGGCTCCAGAATGCGGCGCCTGGTTCAACTCATCGAAACTGGCGCCAGTTAAGGTCCTTTTGAACGACACGGGGCTCACATCCCCTTTTCTTCGAAAAGAAAGTCTCAAGCGTCAAGATTGTTCAAGACCGCACCACTCGGCAACAAAGAGTGCCGTGGTTTGCGTAACACGGCGCAACGATTCCAGATCGACGCGTTCATTGAAGCCGTGGATTGCTTCGGCTGTGGGGCCATAAACAAGTGCGGGGGTTTCGGCATAAAGCCCAAAGAAGCGCGCATCGGTTGTCGCGGTAGACGGGCGGCTTTCAAGTGAAGTGCCAAGCACGGCGTGATGGGCTGATGCGAGCGCGCCGATTGCCGCCTTCGCCCTGGGTGATCTGTCATCGGAGAGTGCATACCCCTCGGCCTGGAACCCGTGATAGACGACTTCCGGCGGGTTGGACCTTAAAAATGCCTGGGATCGGGCAGCCTCACGAAGGGTGGCTTCGATCTCGGCCTTGGCTGTCGCCAAATCCTGGCCCGGAAACAACCCCATGCGAATGTCCAACGTACACCAGGCAGGAACAGAACTCGTCCAGTCACCGCCAGCGATCTTGCCTACATTCAGGTTCAGGGCATGGGTGTGTGCAGCATATTCCGGATGCCTGCGATCCGGTTCGTTCCAGCGCTCTTCCATCGCGTGGAGCGCAGCAATAATCGGCATTGCAGCGTCGATCGCATTGCCCCCCTTCTCCGCATAGGCAACGTGCATCGGGACACCTCTCAAATGAACCTGAAACCACAACACACCCACCTGTGCACTGGTCAGCACCTCATCAAAAGGCTCCGGAATTAATGCAGCATCGGCTTTATAGCCACGCTGTAGACACGCAAGCGCGCCGTTGCCGGTGCATTCTTCTTCGACAACCGATTGCACATAGACATTCGCAGCGGGCTGAAACTTCAATTCACGAAGCGCATCAAGCGCAAAGAGGTTCGCAGTCAGCCCCGCTTTCATGTCGCCAGCCCCGCGCCCGCGCATCCACTTACCGTCGATGACTGGCTTAAAGGGTGCGGTGTGCCACATATCCAGAGGGCCAACGGGGACAACATCGATGTGCCCGTTCAGGATCAGACTGTTTCCTTTCTGCGTGCGGCTGAGATGGCTCCCAACAACATTGACGGCATCCTCATGGTTTCCGTGAACTGGCGAAAACCCTGGCAAATGGGCAATGTCATTCACATCGATTAGCCAGCGATCGACATCGTACCCTCGTGCTCGAAGCGCATCTTCCATTAACGCTTGCGCAGACTGTTCGTTGCCGCGTGTCGACGGCTCAGCAGTCAACGCCTTCAGAAACTCGAGCTGCCGCTCGAAGCCGGCGTCGACGGCGTGCATGATTTTCGTTTTCAGTTCGCTATCCATGGCACCTCAAACAAACCGCGCGCACTGCTCCATGAACCGGTGCGGTTCATGTTCACTTCTCAAATGAGATTTCGCTGAAGACTTGATCTACAGTCAGGCCGACCAGATCCACGATCTTGTCTATTTCGTCCGCCGTGACATTGAAGGGCGGGGCGATCAAAAGGTGGTCGCCATTCACACCATCCGCGCATCCACCACTCGGATAGATCATGAGCCCCAGATCCATCGCCGTATCTTTCAGGCGTTCGTTTATTTTCAGCGAAGCATCGAAGGGGGCTTTTGTGTCGCGATCGGCAACCAATTCAAAGGCTTGCAAAAGCCCTCTGCCTCTGAAATGGCCAACATAAGGGTTAGCCTCAAGCCGGGTTTTGAGCCCGCTCGCAAGCCGATTTCCCATCTCGCCAACGTTTGAGAGCAGGTCCTGTTCCGCGATTTCCTGCTGGACCGCGAGCGCGGCGGCGGCAGCAACCGGGTGGCCCGAATAGGTCAGGCCGTGCTGAAACGCGCGGCTGCCCCGGGCGAGCGCGCCATAGACACGATCTTCAATCATTACCGCGCCGATTGGTTGATAGCCTCCAGCGAGACCCTTCGCCAAAGTGACCATATCCGGGACGATCCCTTCCTGCTCGAAGGCGTGCATCGTGCCCGTGCGCCCGAGACCCGACATCACCTCGTCCAGAATGAGCAGAACGTTGTGCTTGTCGCAGATCTCTCGAATGCGGCGAAAATAGCCTGCTTCCGCTGTTGCAGCTCCAAGGGTTGCTCCGACGACGGTCTCTGCAATGAAAGCAGCCACATTCTCGGTGCCAAGTTTGGCAATCTTTATCTCAAGGCTGTCCGCGGCACGCCTGCCGTAGTCCTCGGGTGTTTCTCCGGGTTCGGCGTGTCGATAGAAGTAGCAGGGATCGACATGATGAAATGGCACGAGCATCGGCTCATACATCTTGCGGCGCGCACGATGGCCGCTCGCCGACAAGGCACCGAAGGTATTGCCATGGTAGCTTTGGCGCCGCGCGATGACATGGCGGCGGTCCGGTGAACCGGTTTCTACATGATATTGCCGTGCCAGCTTGATGGCCGACTCAACCGCCTCCGACCCGCCACTCACAAGATAGGTGTGATTGATCGTGTCCGGGGCATTTTCGGCCATGACCCGTCCCAATTCCTCGACAATCGGAGTGGTGAAGCTGCCGCTGTGCACATAGCAGACAGATGCCATCTGAGCTTCCATCGCAGCAATGATCTTCGGGTGGGAATGACCCAGACAAGCCACAGCCGCTCCACCTGATGCATCGACAATGTCCCGCCCGCTCGTATCACGAAGATAGATCCCGGAACTTGATACGATCTGCGGTACCTTCGCACCTATTATCCGATGCAGAATTTTTGAGTTAGGGCCCGACATAATTCTCCTCTATCTCAGACGTCCCGATGCCGGCTCGGTTACCTGTTGTGGGTTAGATCGAATGAACGGCTCTGTTTCATAACACTGGCAGGAGCTGGAAGTCGCTCAGACACGCAGGACATGGACAGAGCAGTGTGCATGACGCACGACCCGCGCGGCGGTCGAACCGAGGAAAAAATCTTTCACGCCAGGACGATGCGAGCCGATCACGATACAGTCCGCATCGTGGGTGTTCGCGTATTCGGTGATTGTGTAACCGGCAGATTGTCCCTCAAGCAGGACCGACGCGATGTCAGGCTCATCCTTGACCCGGTCGGCAAGCTTGTCTTTCGCCCTTTGCTGCGACTTTTCGACAACCTCTTCATCAAGGTAGACAAGGATCGAGCTGTTGGGCGGCTCATAAACATGAGCTGCCGTGATCTTCCCATCCTCAGAAACCAGGCTTCGGGCGACCGTGAGTGCAAGATCGCTAATCCCGTGCTCCAGCGAAAGCGCCACAATTACCTTCTTATACACTTTTCTTCTCCGTTTTCGGCACTTGCGCTTATCGTCCAAGCAGCAGGTCAGGCAGCCAAAGCGCGAGTTCGGGTACGAACGTGGTCAGTATCAGCGTCGGCAACCACGCAAAAACGATGAACACCAGTGTCGGCCAAAGCATCTTGGAAACCGGCGTGTCACAAATCTGGGCACCGAGATAGAGCAAGGGTGCCGTCGGTGGAGTGATGTTTGCCATGCCGAGATTGACGCCAATGATGGCAGCGAAATGGATCGGATCAACACCAACGCTTTGAGCAATCGGAAGCAGGATGGGTGTCGCCAATAACAGTCCGGAAATGTCGTCCATAAGCATTCCGATCAAAATCATCACGACGTTGATCATCAAAAGAATGACAATTGGATTGTCCGAAACCGAATAAACCAGTTCCTTTGCAAGCTGCGGAGCGCCCTGAGCGATCAGGTTGTCGGAAACGATCAGCACCATGAAGATCATCACCATCACAACGCCGATGGTCACTCCGGAGTTGCCGACGGTCTGGGCCAATGATTTCCACGTGAGTCCGCGATAGAAGTAGATTGCGATCGGGATCGCATAGACGACGGCGATCCCGGCCGCTTCGGTCGGGGTCATGATGCCTCCGTAGATGCCACCCAGGATGATCACCGGCATCATCAGGGCCGGCCCCGCCAGGCGCCCCTCGCCTATGAACGCGGGGATGAAAGGTTTGGGGCGGTCCTTGAGTTGGATATTGTCGTATTTCCGCAGCATGAACTGATTGGTGATGATCAGCAGCGTGATCAATATGATCGCCGGGATCACCGTGGACAGGAAGCACTTCAGAACGTGCTGCTGAGCAACCCAGCCATAAAGAATGTGCGACGCACTTGGCGGAATCAACAGTCCTAAAGGGCTGGCGCAAACAATGAGCGCGGCGGACTGCCCGGCCGGGTATTTGTTCCGCACCAGGTGCGGCATCATGATCCCGCCGATACAGGTGAGTGTCGCGTTCGCGCTTCCGGAGATCGAACCGAACACACCACAGGCCAGAACACCCGCTGCACTCAACCCACCTTTGATATGGCCGATGAACATCTCGGCCAACGACACAAGTGGCGCGGCTATCCTGCCCTTCTCCATGATGCCGCCAGCGATCATGAACAGCGGAATGGCAAGCAACACGAGTGACCTGACCCCGGTCGCCCCTGTCGGCAGGTAACCCGAAATGGACTGGTCCCCGACCAAAGCGATGAAAATCAGAACAGATCCGAACGCAACAAAGACGCTCACGCCCAGAAGAAGCATCAAGCAGACAATAAGCAGACTTCCGGTGATAATCATTTTGCAGCCTCCGATCTAAGAGGAAGCCCCATACCCTTGCGGATATGGACGTAAAGATGGGCAGCGGAGAACATCGCCATGAAGCCAAAACCGATGGCGATCGCGATCCGCCAGGAAACGAATGGAATGCGCAGGACGGGTGTCGAGCGCAGGCGCGGAAAGGAGAAATCGTCGGCCAGAGACACGTAACACGCATAGACGATGAACAGCGTTACGACGAGTTCGATCAGGAGCACCGCAAAGCCGCGCCACCAGATCAGCTTGGGATCGCTGATGACGATGCCCAGGATATCCGCGTTGATGTGAAGCCTTCGCTCCGAAGCCAGCACGGCACCGGCAAAGAAGCCGACGATGCTAATCGCCAGAAGCCATTCTTCGTACGCAAACAGATCGCCGCCGAAGCCGTAGCGGATCACCACCACCAAACCAAATGTGAACGCCATCAGGAAGCCGGAGAAGATCACAATCGCCTTCATCGCAACGAGCATCCATCGCATTGGCTTTCCGATTATTGCCGGCAGCTCATCGGTTACATGTGTTGCCATTGCCCTTCCCTTCTTCGGTCCCGGTGCTGAGGCGAAAGCGAAAAATGGGGCCGACATGAAAGCCGGCCCAGTTCGCTCGGGGAGGTTCAGTTCTTCGCAGCAAGCAGGCGATCGATGACGTCCTGGCCGACGTTGTCGGCCATCATCGGCCAGATGTTTTCCTGAACATGGGCAGCCATGGCCGCCTGTTCTTCGTCGCTGAGACTCAGGATCGTGTAGCCGCTGTCGATCAGTTTTTGACCGAACGCAGCATCGTTTTCGCGGTTGTAGTTAAAGAAATCGTCTGACGCTTTGGACATCGCCGCCTGAAGCGCCTCGCGTTGCGCGTCGTTCAGTTTGTCGAGCGAGCGCTGGGAGGCGTAGAATGACGTGAGTTCGGAGATTGAGTTGTACTCGACAAAATGCGTGCCGACATCAGACTGGGCAAAGATCGAGTAGGTGGCTGTCTTGGTGCAGCAGATCGCGCCATCGACGATTCCCGACTGGATCGCCGGAAAGATGTCGCCCCAGGCCATTGTCGTTGCCTGAAATCCGAGGGTCTCAACCATGGCCTTGACCGAGGGTGACGACCAGACGCGAATGTTCATTCCCTTGTCGTCAAAATTGTTCCAGTTCGTGGGCTCCTGCGTTGCAACGATGCCGACGAACCCTTCCGGGTTTTGCGCCATCACGCTTACACCGTACTCGTCGGTGATTTCCTGGAGGATCTTGTTGTACTCAGAATCCATGTTGCGCAGGATGTTGTTCATGTCGTCCCATCCACTGACGAGAAACGGCATGGACAGAAATTCGAGCCGCGGGTCCGTGTCGGCGTAGATGAACGCGGCGGCAAGATCGATATTGCCACGCGCAACATCCTCAAAAAGCGCTTCACCGGAACCAAGCTGGTTTGCGGGGAACACGTCGATTTTCAGGCCGACATCGGCAGCTGCCACGTCGGCGGCAACCTGCTCCATCATCTTGGTACCCTGGTGATCAATCGGAAAGACGCCTGCAAAGCGCAGCGTAACGTCGTCAGCCAGTGCTGCTGACGCCACAAGGATGCCCAGCAAGCCCGCCGTCAGGCCTGAACTCAGTTTCGTGATACTCATTGGAAGGTCTCCTTTGTTTAACGTTCTTAAGTCTGTTGTCTCTGGTCTGCCTTTGGTTGGTGTTCCCGCTTCCGATCGATCTGGGAAGCGAAAGCATCAGCGGGACGAAGACACCGCTAGGTGTCGTGGATGCGATCCCCCGCCCAGGTCCCGTCGGAACCCGATTTGGTCTCAAGTCTCTGAATTGTCTGGAGTGCCGCCGCCCATGGCTCTGGAATCGCGCGCGGCTTCCGGTAGGCGCGGTCAACCAAGACATGTGTGAGATGCCCTTGTGCAGCCGCCTGGTCAGCCTTGCCAAAAAGAGCAAACCTGTAGGTGATCGAGGTACGGCCGATGCGCTCGGTGCGCATGCCTGCAACAATCTGCTGAGGATAGGCCAGTTCGGCAAAGAACGTGCAGCCGGTTTCAACAACGAGCGCTATGACATCGCTGTGTGCCGGATCGAGCAAACGGTTCTCAATCAGCCAAAGATTCAAAACTGTGTCGAACAGCTTGTAGTGAACGGTGTTGTTCAGGTGGCCGTAGACATCATTGTCACTCCATCTGGTTTGCACATTCATGAGAACCGGGAAATCGTTTCGATGAAGAGGGGTCTGTTGGGCCATGTGTTCACCAGGCCGCTTTGTAGATGGCCAGTGCGTCCGCTTCGGCGACAACGCGCGGATTGTTGACCAAAAGACGTGTCTGCTTCATCGCTTCCCTGGCGAGCAGAGCAAGATCGGTTTTGGCAATGCCAACATCCCGAAGCCGGCTTTGCAGACCAAGCCTCTGGCAAAGGTCTGCCAGCGATTCAATGAACGCGGCGCACCTGGCAGAGGTATCCTGAAGCTTGTCCAAATGAGGAAACGCCATCGGTGCGAGCCTTGAATACAGCTGCATCGATCCGTTGGCGGTCTCATCGGCGTTGAACCGCAAGACCTCTCCCAAAATCAGCGCATTCGACAGCCCGTGAGGCACATGGAAATGGCCGCCGATCGGGTAAGCGAGCGCATGAACAGCAGCGACGGGAGAATTCGCGAAAGCAGCGCCAGCAACATAAGAGCCAAGAAGCATATTGCTCCGAGCCTCCATATTTCCCGGATCGAAAACGGCCGTCTCGATGTTTCCGCCGAGCAATTGAAGTGCCTTTTCGGCCAGCAAGGCTGAGAACGGGTTGTTGTTGGCGTTCCTTGAAGAGTAAGCCTCGATCGCGTGTACCATCGCATCGACGCCAGTGGCGGCTGTTGCCGCTGCAGGCAGGCTGAGCGTAAGTTCCGCATCAAGAATTGCGATATCCGGTAAAAGGAGCGGCGATGACACGCCGCGTTTTTCTGCACCCGACACCGTAATGATAGATACGGGGGTCGCCTCCGAACCGGTTCCTGCAGTCGTCGGGATCAGAACGAGCGGCAGCCGTGGCCTCTTGGCATTGTTCACGCCCCAGACGTCGTCTATGTCTTCATTTGACCCTGCAAGCAGCGCCACCATCTTCGCAACATCGAGCGACGACCCGCCACCAAGAGCGACGACCCCGGAACAACCGGCGGCAAGCGCCATCTCGGTCGCGCTCTGTACTGTGCCGATGCTCGGGTCGGATTCGACCTTGTCGAACATGCAGACCTTCATGGCGTGTGCTTCGAGCGAAGCGATCGCGCGAGATTCAAGTCCTGCTTTCCGGATGCCTGCGTCGGTGACGAACAAAACACGGGGCCCAAGCAAGTTTTCAGCCAGGGCACCAAGGTTCCCTGCAGCTCCGGGAGCTGAAACGACACGCTGCGTTGTGTTGAAGGTGAACGCGTTCATTTTCTGTCAGAACCCCGTTTTGTCCCCGCCCTTGAGCTCAAGGATTTCGCGCACTTCAAAGGGCCTCGCGACTGTCAGTCCGAGCTCTTCAACGATCCGGCGGATTTTCTGGACTTGCTGCGCATTGCTGTCGGCGAGCTTGCCGCGTTCGATCATCAAGCTGTCTTCAAGACCGACGCGCACGTTGCCGCCCAGGACGGCCCCCATCGTGCCGAGCGGCATCTGCTGGCGGCCTGCGGCCAACACGGAAAACCTGTACTGGTTCCCCAACAGCCGATCGGCAGTGGATTTCATATGCATCAGCGTGTCGGCGGATGCGTCTGACCCGCCCAGAATGCCCATGACGAATTGCAGGAAAACCGGCGGCTTTATCCGTCCCTGGCGAAGATAGAAAGCGACTGCGTTTATGTGCCCGGTGTCATAGCACTCGAATTCAAAACGCGTTCCCTGTTCATCACCCAGCTTTGCCAATATCGTGTCGATGTCGCTGAAAGTATTACGAAAAAACGTGCTCCGCGTATTCTCAAGGAACTGTTTTTCCCAATCATGCTTCCACTCCGAATACCGCTCAGCCATGGGGAACAGACCGAAATTCATCGACCCCATGTTCAAAGAGCACATCTCCGGGGAAAGCTCGAAAGGGGCAGCGACCCGCTCTTCGACGCTCATCTGTGAACTGCCACCTGTTGTCACGTTCAAAACAGCGTCGCTTGATTGCTTGATCCGCGGCAGAAACTGACGAAAGAGCTCAATGTCTCCATTGGGGGCGCCCGTTTCCGGATCCCTGGCATGCAGATGCAGAATTGCCGCTCCTGCCTCAGAAGCCGCAATGGCAGCCTCAGCAATTTCCGAGGGCGTGACAGGCAGGTTAGGGCTCATGGTCGGCGTGTGTACCGACCCCGTTACCGCGCAGGTGATGATGACTTTCTGCTGCACTCGTTCCCCCCGATGTGCGTGAGACACCGAAAGGGTAGGAAATCAATCATCATAGACAAAATAGATAATGGTGATTACCATCATAGGCATGGATGATCATGACTTGGCTGCAAAAATTGACAGGATCACGCGCGAGCTCGACTGGAACTTGTTGCGCACCTTTATGATCGTGGTCCAGGAAGGCGGTGTAACCAAGGGCGCGGCCAGGCTTGGTCTTCGTCAGCCCTCCGTCAGCCAGGCTCTCAAACGTTTGGAAGACCGTGTCGAAATTCGCCTGATAGACCGGAGCCCCTCAACCTTCCGCGTGACACCGGCTGGACAGCATCTCTACCAGGAATGTGTTGACATATACGGGACCATTTCGCGTGCAGTGGGCGTGGGGCAGACCGTCGAAGACGAGTTGACGGGCAACGTCACCATTGCTGCGTTCAGCACCATTCAGAGCGCATTTTTCAACGACGTCCTTCACACGTTTCACAAACGCCATCCAAAGGTCTGTTTTCAGATCGACGTCATGGCGAGCGGCGAAGCGCACCAGAGCGTTCTGGAGAAACGCGCAGGCTTGGGGATTTGCCAGATCTACGAAAAGGATCCGCGCCTGAACTACGAACTGTTCTACCGCCATTACTTCGGCTTCTTCTGCGGCTCGACACACCCCCTGTTCGGCAAATCCAATCTTTCTTTGAAGGACCTGCGCGGACATTCTTCCGTGACCTTCAAAACGGACCAGCTTTGGGATGCCTTGCGTCCGGTCGCGCTTATGCGGGCGCACCATAAACTCGACGAGAGCGTGACAGGCTACACCTCTCATCTGGATGAAGCGCTTCGAATGATTCTTGCCGGTTTGGGATTTGGACCGCTGCCCGTTCACTTTGCCCGAAGATACGAAGAAAAAGGGATCCTCTGGCGTCTGCCCCCTTACGAGGACACGCTGGAAATTGACGTGCAGTTTGTCACGAACCCGAAAGCGCGCCTTAAGCGCGCCGAACAGTCTTTCATTGACTTCGTCAACCAGAAGCTCGTCGAAGTTCCGCAAAGTGAACGTACTTACACATCCTCAAGCCAACCTGCAGAACAGGTGGAGAGACAGGTTTTCGATTGACGGTTTGATAGGGCAGCACGGTCAATCGTCTTGAAGGAGTTTCTGCAGACGCGTGAGCGCGGCGTCTGAACGCTTTTTGCAGAATTGATTGGTGGGGACATCGACGCTGCCGATCGCACGGCGGATCTGCAGGTCTCCGACCAGCAGGTCCAGGTAGAGGCCGACGGCTTCCTCGCTGCGCCGGAACACGATCAATCCTTCGCGTTTTGCGCGCTCCATGACGCGCTTCAGCAACGGGAGCACAGCCTCTCGGCCAGACTGCGCCAGTGTCGCCCCCAGCTCGCCCGAGCTATCGGCGGCAGCTGCCCTGTTCAGGGCGATCGCCCGCTCGCTGGTCAGAAGGCCAAGGAGTTTCGGCCCAAGGGTCGACAAGATTGATCTGGCATCGTGATCGGTCTGAAGTTCCGTTTCCAGATAGGTTTTTACCTTTTCCGCATTCCTCACCACGAGCGCGCGAAACAAACCCCGTTTGTCGCCATACCAGTTGTAGAGTGTTTCGTTCGAGGCGCGGGCCTTCTTGGCAACGGCCAGCATCGAGGCTCCGCTGTAACCCTTTTCCTGCAAAACATCATAGGCCGCGTCTTCGATCTGTCTTTGTCGAATTGTCCGGTTTTCTTCGCGCATTCCCACCTCGATTTTCAAAAACCGTAACAAGCATTACGGAAACGGGGCAAGCTGAAATTTCAACAAACGCGGAGAACTGGCCCTCAGCGAACTCATCGTGACGTGCAGCGCTTCAGGAACCTCCTCGCACAAAACGCTGAGTGCCTTTGTCAGCACGTTTGAAGCCTCTCACCTCGAAGCATGCGTGTTGACAAAAACCGTACACATCATTACGTAAATCAAATCCGTACAAAAATGTACGCCTTTAGAATTCGAGAGAGGGAAGTCAATGCACATCCTGAAGTGGACTGCTCTGGGCGTCGGCTTGATTGGTGCAGGGATCGCCGGCGTTGTCGCGACGGGCTCGTTTTTGACGGAGCGCGATATCTCGCGGTTTCGCGAACACGTGTCAGAAATCGGGCTTGCCGAGGTGCGTCAACCTGTCAGCCGGGAAGACATTGAGTCTCTGCCCGCCCCGGTTCAGCGCTATTTCGACTTTGTGTTTACGAACGGCGTGACGACGGCAAACATCGTGCGCGTGTCAGCCGAAGGCCAGTTCCGCCGCCCGCAAACAGAAGACTTCAATCTCACAACAGCCGAGCAAGTCATCGCAATCGGAGAACCGGCGCTCATGTTTTCAGCAACCACGCCGATTGTCCCCGGCATCTGGGCACGGGCCTATGATTTCTTTGCGGAAGGCGAGATGGAAATGAAAGCCAAGGTGATGTCGGTCCTCACCGTCGTCGACGAGGCAGAAACGCCTGAACTGAACGTTATTTCCCTTCGTCGCTGGTTGCTGGAAAGTGCTCTGTTCCCGCAAGCCCTGCTGCCGGGAGGACCGGTGCGCTGGGAACCGATCAACGAGAACAGCGCAAGGGCCATCGTTGAAGCTGATGGACTGCGCGCAACCATGATTGCCCATTTCGATGAAGACGGGCGAATGGCTTTCATGGCTGCTGAAGAGGACGGAGACCTGTCAACCTCGTATCACGGTTCGGGCGAACATGTGACGAGGTCTGATTACCGCGAGGTCGACGGCGTCATGGTTCCGCATCGCTTTGTAATCTCGCGCGCAAGCGGCGGCGAGATCTATCCTTTTTTCGACGCAGCGCTCACACAGATCGAATTCGAATAAGGCGCGTCCCGACGGGCACAGACTAGTTGCCGCATAAGTGCTTCCGCGTCGCAAATGAGCTCGCAGAGTTCGACCGGTAATTTTATCAAGCCTTGCCGAAATTTAACCGGCTAATCAAATAGATCTGTACCCGGCGCAAGACCTTGAGGGCTTAACCTGCGCGTGACCCGCGAAGCGTCAAGACACTGGCAGCAAACAAACAACTCGCGCCCGCGCGGCTGAAGAGCTTCAACACTCTTGGACTGTGAAAATGCCGGCGCATGGCACAGGCTGTCACGAGCCAGAGGACACAGTTGACGAATGCAACACCCATAAACGTCCCGATGAGGATCGTAAATTGCGGCAAGACCGGCCCGCCCGGATCCACGAATTGGGGAACGAAAGCGACGTAGAATGGTGGCCCCTTCGGATTCAACAGGCTGATGAGTGTGCCTTGCCCAAAAAGCCTGCCGAGCGGTTTGTGTTTGTTGGCACCATCGGACTGAAAGGCTTCGACAGGGGATGTCCAAAGAGAATAGGCCAACCACATCAGGTAAAAGGCACCAACAACTTTAAGGACACCGAACCAGAAGGCCGAAGCTGCGAGAATGGCACCTGCCCCTGCCAGGGAAAGTGACATGGCAATCAACGCACCGAACAACACGCCGGGAATGGTCGCAAAACCAGAGCGGGCTCCGTCACGAATGGCATAGCTGACGGTAAAAATGATGTTCGGCCCCGGGATCAACACCACGATCGCGCAGGCAACAACATATCCCAACCAGAGCTCAATGCTCATCATGACCTCCGATCGTGAGCGACGCTTTCGGACAAGACAACGCACTGCACCACACAGGCAGCAAATCTCTGCGGGTTTTCGATCATCATCGGGTGCCCCGTGTCCGGAATGTTGATCCGGGAGGTGCAGAGCTGATTGGCCCAATCGGGCGTGTCCCATCCCGCAGCGGACCGCGCACCGGCGATCAAGTGAACCGGAAGATCGCTTTCCATGAGCTTACGGATGCCTTCAAGGTATTCCGGGCCACGCGTTGCGGCAACAACGGCCGTTGCCTGGGCCTTGATCGTGGACGCGGGTTGGTTGGACAGCGGCTCGGGCGCAAGCCGGATGGCGAGTTCATCTGGCGCATCAATCGCGCCCTTGATCCATGTGACGGGGTCGGCCCGAAAGTCCTCAAGGCCCTGTTCGACATCTTCTGCCTTCTGGCCTGCGATCCTGGACGACCAGAATGCGTCCTTCAATGTGAAGTTTCCCTCAACGCTGATCAGGCTTTTCACCAGATCCGGGCGTAACCCGGCCACGAAAACGGCCACAGCGCCACCGACCGAATGACCGACCAGATGCACCGGACCGTCTGCCTCCAGATGCGCAATCACATGCTGCGCCTGATCCTCAATTGTGAGCGACGCAGTGGAATGGTCGGCGAACTGCCCGTAACCCAGCAGATCCGGTGCGCTCACACTGAGACGTCCCGCAAAGGGCTGCAGGATCTCCGGTGCATTCAGGGCGCCGATAAGACCATGGACCAAACAAATTCTTTCCAACGATAAACACCTGTGTTGACGGAGTTCAGATGCTGGGTGTGAACGAGACCTGCATTGGGCTCGCCCCTACTCCCAAGTTACCGAACCCTAGCCAACAATGAACCGGCCAATCTGACAGTTCACCGTCGTTTTCTGCCAATCTGCGGCCGCGCGTTGATGCCTCTGGCAGTTTCACATCAGGCGGATTGAAACCGGTCTCGATACTCAGTGGGTGTAACACCTACGTGGCGCGTAAACGCGCGTCTCAACCGCTCCTCGTTTTTGAAACCACAGCGAACCGCTATCGCCTTGACACCGGTTTTCGTCGTCTCCAGCAACTCCCTGGCGGTGTCGACCCTGATGGTTTCAACGGTTTTTGCAGGCGTAAGTCCAACCGTCGAGACATAGGCTCTGTAAAAACTTCGAACGCTCATGTTCTGATATTGCGCGAGCTGCTCGACACGCAGATCGTCAGCGAGATTTTGCGCAATCCAGGCATGAAGTTCATCAAAGGTCCCCGACCGATCTGCGCACTGTCTTTCCAGAACAGCACTGAACTGAGATTGCCCACCGGGCCGCACCATATAGGTCACGAGATATTGCGCGCGTCTCAGGGCAACGTCGCGGCCCAGGTCTTCGGCCAACAAAGCCAACGCCATGTCGATCCCGGCTGTCACCCCTGCAGATGTCCAGACTCCGCCGTCGTTGATGTAGACGGGATCGACCTCGACACGCACTTTCGGGAAATCATCCTGCAAACGCTTGACGGCGTCCCAATGTGTCGCCGCTCTTCGATGATCCAGACATCCCGCGGCGGCCAGCAAGTAAGCACCATTGCAGACCGAACCGACACGAGCCGCGTTTTGAGCCATTTTTCTGATTTTGGCGATAAACGCGCTATCCGCGGCGGCGGCGTAAACGCCGGTCCCGCCGATTGTGATGAGCGTATGGATAGGAACGTCAGTCCAATCCGCCGAAGCATCCGTCTCTACGGAAATCATCACGTCAGTTGGAACTGTGCCGCCCTCTGCGGACACAAGCGCAATGTCATAGCGGGCTTCCCCCGACGCCGTTTGATGCAGGCCCGAAAAGACGTTTAAAGGCCCGGCAAGGTCCAGAAGCGTGATCCCTGGATAAACGACAAATACAATCTGGTCAGCCAAGGCCCCTCCTCTTTCCGGCACCTTGGCAAAAAATGCATGGTTACAGCAAATCGTGTCAATCCATGATGACGATCAAACTTTCAAAGCAGTATTGAGGAAACGATGTTGCGACTGGACAGCTGAGTTTCTTCGATAGAGATAAACGCGCTGCAACTGGCAAAAAAATAAGTGGCGGAGCCAGGCTCCGCCATATTATCTACTTAACAAATTGATATGTAATGATTTTATTTTCTATTTTCTATTTGTGTCTACCTTGATCATTAGCGCTGTGCTCTATTCACGTTTTTGTGAATCCCTTTAGGGCCTGACAAAATTCGTCGGCTTTGCAATACGCCCTTCTTCAGTGCCACGAAGCCATCTCCTCACACTGAAGCGGGTTGAAACAACTTTTAACGCCAAGCTGATCGATATGGTGCATTAGCTCATCGGAAAAGTAGATGTCGCGATAGGTTGTCTTTTTTTTCTTCCAAAGGTGGCAACCTTGGGTTTCGTGTTTGTCCAGAACAATTCTGGAATTTCTTCCTTTTTTTTAATAACCAGGGCTTCGCCCCCATGATGCTTTTTAACAATGCGATGCATCGTACGCTCCAGGGTGATTGAATCGCGTTCAAAACCATGCTGAAAGAAGTAATAGGGCTCTTGTTGAACTTCGGTACTATTCACAACCAATTTCGTTGGGAGCCAGTTGTGAATCCCTGGCTCAAGACCTTCGACGATGTCTCTGAATCGCTGAGAGACAATCCATTGGCCACCGCCGCGACAAAGAACAAATTTCGCGCACTCCGATACATCTCTGTCCAAGATTACGCGCTTGGGTACATTCTCGGGCCTCAATCGCGGCTCAAAGCGATTCTGCTTGCCTAATGGGTACTTCCCCGCAGGTCCCCAAACTAACTGCATGCTAAACTCTTCAATTCGAACGTCGACAAGCCAAGCCATCGGTTATTTCTCAACGGGCTCGATCAGACTCGGATCGTTTTCGGTCTTGGACGAGTTGACCGCCCGGCCGACACGGTAGAACTCGAAGCTTGAGCCGAGGTTGTCGCTTAAGAGCGCCTTGGCGTCCGCGACAGGTGTTGCCGGATGCAACCAGGCGTCATAGTGCTCGGGCGAAAGCACGATTGGCATGCGGTTGTGAACCTGATCAATCGGTGCAACAGCAGCAGCCGTAAGTATGGTGCAAGAGGTGACCTCGAGGTTCGTGTTGTAGGCCCATAGTCCAGCGAAAGAAAAAGGCTTCCGCTCAGTCAAATGGATGAACCAGGGATCTTTCCCGCCGTCGTCGCCTTTCGTCCATTCATACCAGCTGTCTGCCGGGATAAGGCAACGCTTTGCTTTGTAGGCTTCACGAAAAGCGAGCTTGTTCTCCGCATCTTCCGATCTGGCGTTGAAAATCGGGTATTTGCTTTGCAGCTCCTTTGTCCAATGCGGCACAACCCACCAACTGCCTTCGGAGACCTTCTGACTGCCTTCCTTGTCGAGATGGATAAAGGGCACATTTTGTGTCGGAGCGATGTTGTAACGGGCCGCAGTGTTCCGCTCTGCGTGGTCTGACAGGCGATATAGGGCGTGTATCTCACGTCACGGTTTCACAAGTGTATAGCGACCGCACATTGCAGCAAGTTTCCCTTCTCAATCAAAGGAATTTGACGATTAGCCTGAAAAGTAGGTACCCCCACAGCGGCGACGTGAAGATCACAATCCAAAACGATGTGTCGTTCATGCAACTGACTCCATCTTTTCGGTTGTCCTGTATTTACTAACCTAACGCAATGTGATTGCATATATTGCATTGCAGCAAGTATGGTATTTTTTAGGTGCCCCGAGAGCTCATTAGGTAATGGCTCTCGGGGCTTTTAAGACTTTACTCGTCCACATTGCACCGCAGCGCGAACACGCTCCTTGGTAGACGCAGTTTAATTCGAAGGGGGTACCGGATTCGAAGTGGACCCGGCTTGCGGTTGGTTACAACTCACGCCGACATGACCTTTGAACGGTCACGCCCAACCCATGAAGCCTTCCACAATATTAGCTCCCTATGAGTCACACAAATTAGTTCGGGAAAGCTGCCTGCAGCTCTTCCAGTGTCAGAGGTGACCGCCAAACATCGAGACCGTCCATGGCGCTCTGCTGCCACGTGGCGCGCACGAGCTCAAAACGAAATGATGTCACTGTCCCAGTTCTGCAGTTTCTTCACGCGTCACAGCACCCGCAACAGTCAGTTTCCGCCATTACAACTTTTGTTCCGCGGCCTAAAGTTCGCGCGTACACGCACGGCGAATTTCATAGCGCATAAGCTGACCAAGGTCGCTCGGACCATCGACTTCGGTTAGGAGGTCGTTGCCGGACATAGCCGCGCACAAATGTTTTGCGAAACCGGCGGCGGAGCGATGTGACAGATAGCTGATGAGACGTGCGCCTTCATGACAGGCCATGATTTGGTCATGCACCAGAGCAGATGAAAAGCTCTTCGGTGAAATGATCAGGCTTGAACCGGATTCCTGGTTTGTTTCGTATTCCGGGAACTTTGTATTTAGTTCGTTCAAGATAATCGGAAGTTCATGATGCTCGTCTTCCCATTTCAGATGGGTTTTCAATTGTTCGGTCGTGGCCCGTGTGCCGGCAAGGCACACACGCAGGGTCGCCGGGCCGTTTTCGATCAGCGGCGCGACCTTGCCCGGGTAAGCGCTGTTTTGCACGATCTTGACCAGGTATTCGTAGAGATCGTCGGAAAAGCTGTGGTCTTGCCTGTCCAGCATTTCGTCACCGCTCCACCACTCGGCTCCCGACGAGACAAAAATGCCCCGAAAAACACGCCTGACTCTGGCCGGCAAGCGTGACATCAGTTCGTTGTAGCTGACGCTGGTCAACAGATAACAGGGCCTGTCGTATGCAAAATTACGCAGGTAATCGGCAAAGTCATGGTCCAGCGGGCCGAACTTGCCGGGGACGAGCACAGAGAGATCGAAAAGGAACACATCCCTTTTGTCTGAAACGGCATTCGCATCGGAGATCCGGTTTGGGGAAGTCTTTTCAACTATTGATAACATGAGATTTCTCCTAAAATTCTTTCCGCTGAAAAATCAACTGCCACCCTGCGGCCAACTCATACTTAGCGTTAGGTGATTTTTTCGCTTTGCTTTCAATTACTTACCTCGTTCTCGACAAATTCGGAACATCGGTAATGGTTAAACGTTCGCGAGAATCGAAAAAATCCTCGAAATCGAACACTTCATTTTCTTATAAAGTCCCGTTACGGCATTCTTTTTTTCTATTCATGTTAATTTATCGGAACTAGATTAATTTGTCACGAACACTCATATCAAGGATCGTTGGTATAAGCGTGACGTTTTCGTGCAACTCGCAACGAGTTGTCGAAATTGAAACACGCGTCTGCATTGGCGACCATGATGGCTAATTTGGCGGTAGTCTTTTCGAACATTAACCTGAGGTGGGCGATTATGTTGACGGTCACAGGTTCCGCAGAGGTTCCATACCGTCCAGGGACTGGGCCAACGTATTCGCCGGCTTTACCGCACCGCTCGGCACGCATGCGGTTTTGGGCAATCACGATAGGTGGGAAGACCGTACGGCACAGCTCACCGGAGCGGGACCAACCTTTGCCGGCCAGGCGCTGCTCGATGCCGGGATCAGCCTTTATCAGAACAAAGCCGTCGGGCCGCAAAAGAATGGACACCCGTTCTGGCTTGCCGGGTTAGACGACCAGATCGCACTTGCTCACAACAAGAAGGCTGGCCGGGACCATTGGCTCGGCAAGGACGATCTTGCCGCAACCCTGTCACAAGTAAGCGACGACGCACCTGTCTTGCTCATCGTGCACGAACCCGAGATCATTCGAAAGGTTCCTCCCCGCGTCAGCCTCACCTTGAGCGGTCACACTCACGGCGGGCAGATCAACTTGTTCGGCTACAAGCCCGCCAGCGGGAATGTTCTCGGCAAGGATCGAAATTACGGCCACATCATTTACGACGACGCCGACCCAACACACCCTGTCACACCTCTTGCGGCGGCACAGCGGCACCTGATCATATGAGGCGGCCTCGGCTGCTCCATACTGCCCGTGCGTTTCGGTGTTCCGTCGGAAATCACCCTTGTGCATTTGGGCGCGAACGTCGGTTCGGAAGAACTTTCCACGCCTGCCCCGCACGAACAGCGATCATTGCAACATTCGGTTTGAATCTGATTTACTTGGAAAATGCAACTTCTAACGCTTGAAGACGTTCCAGGATCTCCCCAGTTTCAATTGCCTTACGCTGAGCCTCGAGAATAGTAACGATCCCCTGAGCTTCTGAAGGCGCAACCTCACCAGCAGACACGGCCTTGGTAATCGTTTCCATCGCGTCCTTGATACCGTCGATTGCGGACGTGTCCGGCAGTTCGATTTCAATACGGTTTGCGAGCCGTGCCGGACGCGCATGAATGTAAGGCGCAGCCTTCTCCGCTGCCCAGGCGCGATCCTTTGCATCGGCGTTTTCATCTCTCATGATCGAGAGCATGTATTCGACGGACGTTTGACCAGACTCGGATTTGGAAGCAAGCATGTCCACATGCTTCTTTTTCAAAGAGCCTTTCGGGTGGCCAGCGCCCTGCCTAGCGCCACCTACTTTAGCCATGTCGCTGCTCCTGGAGACCGGAAAGCAGTTCTAGCGGAACATCGCTGACAACTGGTCCATTTGCGCCAGGCTCGATTGCCCGCATCTTGATAAGCATGGTGTCTTCGCCGGGGCCATAGCCTTGTTCTGACAGAAACTGATCAATCTCGTCGTCGGACTGCCTTCCGTATAAAAACGTAACGAAGCGAGACGGTCTGCCGACCGCAACGGCAATGCGCTGTTCCAGTTTCGAGAGGCGATGAGATAGGTTCCGCATCAAACAGCCCTTTTGTTTAACGGCTTGGTGTAGGCCAACTTCGCTCTTGGATAATCCGGCTCGATTGAACCGTCTTTTTTCTCATAGAGCGTTTGAAAGATAACGATCTGGTGCTTGGGATCATCTTGCTCAATTCCGTTTGCACGAAGTCGCTCATTTACCTCTTCGTCGTTCGAGCCCGCACGCACGACAACTAGCAATCCGCCGCTGGCCCCATCCAGTTGCTACTCAAGTTTCGAAAGTCTCTTGGCGACGGTGTGCATGAGATATCACCTGATTGATTTCAATGCTGGCTGTTCGTTTCGCCCCCACATGCGGACACAGCTTTGTTCGTCAGCAACTCAAAATTAGGTCCGACGTGATCACCGATGACGTAATCGAGGAAGCGATTGGCTATCTCGATTGGGTCACCATCCAAACCGCTACGTATAGCCAGTTCGAGATAATCGCGGCGTAAAGCCATTCCCTCGACGCCCATGATTTTGTTCCGGCGTTCGAAACCCGGAGATAGAGCCCACCACCATCGCTAATCCTGCCCGGTTTCTTCGCGGATCGTATTTTCACATCATTGAGCTTGTGAATGGGTCGAGCCATGTGGGTCTACCAAATTGTCTACCTTGAGGTCGCATTGTCGGGACGACCTGAGAGTAGCACAGAAAAGCGGCAGAGCCATTAATCCGAGAGATTTCAACACAGTTGATAAGCGCAGAGAACCACTGAAAAAAATAAGTGGCGGAGCCAGGCTCCGCCACTGAATATTCCTAAAAAACAGTCTTTATTCAAAGGTATGGTGCTTCAGACCCAAATGGACCTTTCGGCAAAAATGTCTGGTGCGGTTTCCCGCGAAATCAGTTGGTCAAACGATGGGATAACCATCGATGACGTTCCGGTAAAACCCGGCGATATCTTTCGAGGCTTCGATGTCCGGGTGGAACTCGTCCGTCCAGCGGCCTCGAACCACGTTACGGATGTCGACCAGCGTGACATTCGGGAACTCGTCGTCAACTTCCTGTAGGACATCATAAAACCGGTCAATCAGATAAGTCAGAATGCTCGTGATCAGGTCCTTGTCCGCCTCGAAGCGGAAATTGCGCTTCACGAAGGGCCGTCCGAACCACGGACCATCGCTGCGGGCGACAGGATAATCGTAGCCGTGGACCAGGAGCTGCGTGCGCGGTGCCCGTTTGGCAATGTGCTTGGCAAGGTCGACATAACCGCTCTTCAGCTTTTCAAGAACGGCCTCAAACCGATCCATATGAAGGCAGTCTTCCGGCCTCTCGGCGCCCAGTGTGGCGTCCCTTTCCTTCAGGAGCCTAGTCAGCGCAGCACCGCCCAGAAACTCGTTTCCACCACCCGAGAAGATGAAATAGTCATAAACACCGGTGTCGACATGAACCCTGAAGGGTTTTTTGTTGATCAGCTTGTCGAAGCAATGTCCCGGCCAGGCTGAACACGCTGTCTGGTAATACCCTTCCAGGATATCGAAAAATGTCCTGTTGTAGCCGTGGAACCTTGAGACCTCGACGACAATGTTGACCCATGAATCGCCGCTTGCGCAGACCTGGATCGGTGAGCGGTGCACCCGAAGCGGATCACACTCCTCACCCTTACCGGAGGCCGCCCATTCCACCGCGACCTGTTCCTCTGTGAGCGGCACGCGGTTGTCGTCCAAGAGCTGGTAGGCCAGGCACCTGTTCGGGTCTTTTTCGTACCGCGTGTTGTTCAGGACCGTCGCTTCCAGGATATCGGCGTACATGACTACCTCCAAAGCTCTCGTCGTTACGTGGCTCGAGGAAGAGACCGGCCTTTGAGGCCGCAACCGTTCACGATGGGACGGTCGATGGGGCTGTCTTCCTCATTTCGGCTTTTCCGGCAGCCACGCACCGGTTATCCGGTGTCTGGCGAGCTGCCTGGCATAAAGCCGAACTGTCTTTCTTCCTTTTTTCGAGGCCGTCTATTTCCGGCTCTTTCTGTTGCAGTCTTATTGTTCGTGATGGGCACTCACATGCGCCCTGCTGTTGAGGATTAGTCTTACAATATTCGTCGTGCCAGTGCGCGTGAGAAAAGCGTGAATTCAAATTCACACGAAGGAAAAAACCAGATTCAATCAAAGGTTGTTAGTATAATTTCGACTTTTATTGATTCAAGACATTGGAAATTTAGCAAGTAAAGACAGCACTTCTGGGTCCTGATTTTGCAAAGTGACTTTTCATACGTTTGCCAGTTGGATTTCTGCCTCGACATGCTTGGCCTTAACATCGGAGAAATACGTATGTGCTGCAGAAAGACACCTCACCTCATGGGGAGCTGCGGCACCCGCATCCTGGACATATTCCGAGGTCGAAAGGATGCTCCCGGCGACGAGTTTCGGTTGGATACAAGTAACAATCGCCAGGTTGGTGTTTTTGGACACCAAACATCTCTCGCTCCCGGTCGACCACACAGGTGCAGCCTTGGCAACATCCTGGCCAACGTTTCGGGTATGATCAAATTGGATGAGGTCTTTGCGATACATTCGTACGAGGGTCGCCCAGGAGAATCTAACCCGGTAACCGAAAAAATATTGAGTTAAAAATGTTCAAACACGCATCGCAAACCCGGCTGTGCATGCAACAGGTGTTACATACGCCAAGAACTGTTTAGAAGCGCGATGCAAAATGGCTAGTTCGATTGGAACAGCGTTTTATCACCGAGAATGATCAGCCATTCTACGATTTTGCAGAGATCTTCGTCTTCAATCTCCCCGCTTTCAATCGCCTGGCGAAGACGGCTGCTGATTTCGGGCCAATGGTTATGCAGATCCACTAAACTCTTTATTTCCAGAGAAATCTCGCCGATTTTGATCACATTGGCCTCGTTTTGCATTCTTTTAGCTCCCACGTTTGCCACCTTGTTTTACAGTTGTTTTCCTTCTCTACTGCGTTAAAAAAGTGTGAATCGGCACTTCGCATCTGGATTCACCTCAGTAACTTGATTTATCAATTGAGAGCTTGTCGGGGGTAGCTGTGGCCAATACGTTAATATTTATCAGGATGTATGGGACATTTACTTGCTCAACTTCTGAGAACGGTGACGTATTACCGCTCACGGGCAAAACGGCGGCCATGTTTGCTCTGCTGGCTTCGGCGCCAAATGGGCGCAGGACCAGATCATGGTTGCAGGACATGCTGTGGCCGAGATCCGGCGCGCAGCATGGCAGGGCAAGTTTGCGACAGTCCCTTGCCAACATCAAACGCGCTTTGGGCGACAAGTATGATCTCTTGATTGGAACAACCAATCAGGATGTCTGGATCAACCTCCCAGCAGTCCGGTTTGTCGGTTCACCGCAAGAAGGTATGTTGCTTGAGGGTCTCAATCCTTCTGGCGCAGACGGCTTTGAAGCTTGGCTCACGGAGCAGCGACAACAGATCGTTGCCGGATTGGAAAGCGACATCAGCACGGCTCTGCCGGCACAAGCTGCTGTCGCAACCAAGCAGGACGCTTCGCCACCATCACGGCTCAACGAACTGGTGAAATTGCGGCCCGCAATTGCGATTCTACCATTCTCGCATTCGGCGAGTGACGGCATCGATCCGTTCTTTGGTGATATGATTGCGGGTGATTTGTCCCGAATGATCGCCAGGGCACACGGTATTGACGTGATTTCCCATTTATCCTGCCGCGCGACCGGATTCATCAATGCCGACCTCGACCGCCTACAAAAGAGCTACGGTGTCGACTATGTCGCGACGGGGTTCTTGAGAGCCTCTCACGGTGACATCACATTGGATATCGAGTTCACCGACAGTGCCTCAGGCGTGATTGTCAATGCAAAGCGGTTCACACGTTCCAGCAAAGACTGGCTCAAGGGCAGCGCTGAGGTCCTTCATGAAATTGCGAATTACATCGTCGACTCACTCTTCAAGGGAGCAATGCGCGACATTCGCACAAGGAATATTGACGACGTCAACGCGCACACTCTGTTGATGTCGGCAATCGCCCTGATGCATCGGCAGGACCTGGCCAGCGTGCTGCGGTCACACAAGCATCTCAAGAATATCATCGAGCGGCTCGGCCCCTCCTCCCTTCCTTACGCCTGGCTTGCGCAATGGTACATTCTGTTTCTTGCGCAGGGCTGGGGCACGAATATTGAGGACGAAAGACGCACTGCTCGTGAGATGGTTGCAAGGGCGATCGACGCCGATCCGGATTGCAGCTTCTCGCAAGTGATGGATGGCGTCGTTTCCTATCAGCTTGAGCGTGACTACGAACGCGCCTCGGTGGTCTTTAATGATGTTCTGGCACAGAACGAAAACAATGCTGTCGCCTGGTTTTGGAAGGGCACGCTGTTTGCTTTTGAAGGCAAAGGACGTGAAGCAGTTGCCTTCACGGACCGTGGACGTTTTCTCTCTCCACTTGATCCTGGAGGCTACCTTTACACGACGCTTTCTGCCACCGCCCATCTTTCTGACCACAACTATCAGAAAGCTTTAAAAATTGCAGACCAATCCTTGTCGCTAAATCGGCACCACGCGTCAGCGCTTCGGGCAAAAATAATTTCTTTAGTCGGCTTGGAGCGTGTCGACGAGGCTCGCACTGCTGCGGAAGATTTGAGGCGAATGTATCCCGGCTTTACGATCAAGAGTTATGTCTCCACCCATCCTGCCGCAGAGCTGGAAGTGGGGCGCGAGTGGGCACGCGCCCTTGAAATCAGCGGCATTCCAAAAGAGTAACTGAGTGAGAAACTAGGAGTAGACACATGTCTTTTGAGAGTGGTGCAAGCGGCGCGTCGGGTGCGAGTGGGGCTTCAGGAGCGTCAGGTGCCAGCGGGGCTTCAGGGGCTAGTGGAGCCTCAGGGGCGTCCGGCGCCAGTGGGGCTTCCGGGGCATCCGGTGGGGGCGGACGCCAATTTTCCGGTTATATGGCACAGAGTATCGTCAACGCGCGCGACGGCATCGTCGGGCCGCGCTCCAGCTGGGACACACATTCCGTCACACACCTTGATTTTGAAGATCCCAAGGATACGAACCGTTGGCCTGGCTGGGCGCGTTCGATGGTGATCCATGGCGAATTGATGAGCGGCTTGCGCATCTCAACGGATGGGGCGGTGGCCGTTCAGATCGCGCACCGCGATGAAGAGCGAACCAATCCGTGTGCAGGCCCGGTGAAAAACCTGGCAACCATCAAGCGGCCAAGCGAGAACTTTTTCAAAGGACAGATGAATCTTGTTCTCTCCTACGCCGACCTGCGTGTCGACCGCCTCGCAGAAATAGTCAATCAGACCGGCTATCCAAATCACTATTTCGGTATCATCGTCTCACTCCATCCGGATCGCACAAAGCATACCTTGGAGTTGCTGGGTATTGCGCAACGCTTTGCCACAGCCGTGGTTCAAAACGTCAAAATGGCGCTGGCCTGCAAGCGACCGGACCTCTATTCAGCGTCGGTTCAACCGGCAATCCCCATGCCCGGCCATGGCGCACTGCCGTCCGGGCACGCAACAGAAGCAGCTGCGATGGCTTTGATGCTGAGCAAGATCTCCGGCAATCAGTCAAAGTCCGATACGGATGAAAATCACTACGAACGGATGATGATGCTTCAGGCCGAGCGTATTGCCGTCAATCGCACGGTTGCGGGCCTGCACTTTCCAGCAGACAGCATATCCGGAGCAGCGCTCGGACTTTGCCTTGCAGAATATTTCGAAGCGCGCGCGCAATCGACGGCCGGCAACCCCACGTCCATCAAGCCCTTCACCTTTGATGCCGCTGTGGCAGGCGAAGACGAAGCGGCAGAGCTCACCAGAGCGTCAACCACAGACTATTCGATCCGCGAGTATTACAAGACCGGTTCGCGCAGATCTGGCGAACTCGTCGACATTGGCACCGATCTTGTGACTGTCAATCACGCCATTCCACAATTGGCGCATATCTGGAAATTAGCCAAAGACGAGTGGAAATAAATCGAGGCCGTGTTGTTACAATGTCTGGAACCTATCAATGGCAGCCGGCCGTAAACTGGCCGATCACCGTCGATCCGTACACCAGGTGGCTGGTCGACACAGCACCAAATTGCCTGGATGTCGAACGCTTCACAGATTGCAGGGACAATCATTGGTTTCTCATCTTGCTCAAAAAGCCGGACAAGAAATCAAAGGGGAGCGCAGACAGACAGAATCTGAGCCAAGTCGACAAAAGCAACATTATCTGGGAACCCGACGGGTCGGCGTTTTCCTACCTTCTGTCGCGCAGTAGCTTCGACAATGTTTCTGGCACCTTGAAAGCTCCTGCACAGAAGGACACCAAAGAGATCTATGCGCAACTTGCTCCGCTGGATGACGCAATGGTTCCGTGCGACCTTGCTGAGCCGTCAGTTGGAGATTTGCAATCAATCGGCATCGATCCTGATAAAGCCGTGATCTGTGGTGTGATCGATGACGGGATAAACGTTGCCCATGAACGCTTTGTTGATGACGAGGGCAATCCACGCGTCGACTTCGCGTGGCTGCAAGATGGACGCTTGGACGCGGAGAGCTCCAATCCTTCAACCGTATTGTTCGGCAGAGAAATTTCCGCCGCACAGATCAAAGAAGCAAGAGCGCACTCAGATACGGAGGAGAAAACCCTTCGGACACTCGGGCTGGTCGACCCTGCGAGATCGGAAGCGACTACGCTCAGCAAAGCGTTTAGCCATGGCACCTTTGTTCTCGACACGCTGGCGGGCTACCCTGGCGATCATACAGTGAAACGGATTGCAGGAACCGGTATCGCGGAGATGTCCAACGGAGATGTCGAAGTACACGCAAAGGATCGAAGGATCGTCGCGGTTCAGTTGAACAGAAGAGTAACTGTCGAAAGTTCAGGTGCACTTTACGCTCTGTTCGCTATTTTGGGCTTGCAATACATTGTCGATCGGGCGAGGCGAGTCGCCAAAGAAATAAGAAAACCCAAGGGAAAAAGAATCCCGCTTGTAGTCAATTTCAGCTACGGGCTCGCGGGTGGTCCCCACAATGGTGATCACATCTTTGAGCGTTTTGTCGAGGAGATGATTTCGAAGCTCGACAAAGACCCGGACCTCGGACCATTGCTCGTTCCAATGCCTGTCGGGAATAGATACCTGCTCAAGGGTCATGCCCACGTCGAGGCAGAGCAAGCAGGAGAGCATGAACTCAAGCTGAACTGGATCACGCAACCACAGGACAAATCTCCAAATTATCTGGAGGTTTGGATTCCAAAGCCGGAAAAACCGAAAAAAAAGGGCGCGCAAGCAGAACAAAAGGTCACGCTTGCACTGAAACCGCCATTCGGTGACGAGGACGCCGTTCTTAAAGAAACCTTTGACGTCGGCACCCTGACCGGACAGGAAGATCGCGAGCTGCGCGATTTGGACGGTAACATTGTTGCCAGGGTAACATTCGATGTTTTGGACGCGTCAAATGCTGATCCCAAGTCACGTTCAAGCGATAGGAAAAAATACTATCCGAAGCTGCGAATACTGATGGCACTTGCCCCAACCCGCCCGATCGCAGATGACACGGCAAGCATACCTCCGGGGACGTGGGAAGTTTCGGTCAAGGCTCAACTCGCATCTGGAGAATTCATAGAAGGCTGGATACAGCGTGATGATTCTCCGCCGTTTTTCTGGCGCGAAGGTCGGCAGTCCTATCTCGAAGACCAGGGCTGGACCCTGGAACAACAACACCGGGACGAACTTACCGAGTTCATCGAAGAGCATGATGCGAACGCCGGCATCGCGCGATACGGAACGCTTAACGGCCTGGCAACATCTGAAAGCATGATCCGGGTTTCCGGTCATCGATTAAGCGACGGACTGCGTGCCATTTACTCCGGCGAACCTCATGAGGGGATGGTCGACTCAGACGCTTCCGCGATTTGCGACAGATCACGAGTGGTCTCCGGACTTGTTGGAACTGGAGGCCGTAGCGGCAGCAGCCAGATCATGAACGGAACAAGCGCCTCCGCGCCGATTGTTGGCCGCAGCATAGCGGACTTTCTTTCTGCAAATGGGTTTTCGACTTCCAAGAAGGCAAAGGAAGCCTTTTTGAAGCAGTTTGGCTCACTTCAGTCGAGTGCAGACGTTCCGAGTATTGCCAGACCAGATCCTGAGTCTTGATCAAAAGTCAGCAGAAGAGATGAAGTTACACCGGCCCAAAGAGAAGTTAACGGCTTCACTTTGGGCCGGTCGACGCTTGCGACTGCGGAAGTGGTTTAGGATCTCCTGAGAACCGCATTGTCGGTGGACCCATTTCAATAACCTTCTAACGACCACCTATTTGATGACCTGTCCCGCGACATTCCGCTATATTGGCCGCGACGAAGCTGACTCGCGCGACATACTCTGAGCGGGTCACCAGGAAAATTGTGCAAACAGGTTCAAATCTCCGTTTGATGAAGAATTCGCCAGCCGCATTATTAGTCTCAGTGTTCTGCCTGTTCCTTGCGCCTGCAATCACGTTGGCGCAGGAGACGGATGTGCGTGTGCCGAATTTCTGGGATCCAAAGGCGGTTCATGACCGGCCGAATTCCATCCCGGACAAGATCCAGTTTCTGGCAACCGACAACTACCCACCTTTCGTATTCCGGGATCCGCAAGGGCGGCTGACAGGGTTCAATGTCGACCTTGCACGCGCGCTCTGCCAGGAATTGGGCAGTTCCTGCGCCCTCAGGATCAAGGATTTCAATGTCCTGTTGTCTGCTCTCGATGAAGAAGAAGGCGATGCGATCATCTCCGGCCTGTCACGCAACCTGCCCGTGACCCGCCGGCTGAACTTCACCGATGACTATCTGAAACTGCCTGCACGTTTCATTGTCCTTGCCGAAAATCAGGATACTTTCAACGAGCAGGCGTTGACCGGCAAGACCATCGCGGTGGTCTCAGGATCCCGATATGAGGCGTTTGCAAAACGGTTCTGGGCTGACGCGGAAATCGTCGGATTTGAGACCGTGTCCGGCGCGCGTGAGGCTGTTAAGTCAGGCGCGGCCGATGCGCATTTCGGCGATGGGCTCAGCCTTGCCTTCTGGCTGCCGAGCGAAGCTGCCGCGGGCTGCTGCCGGTTTTCCGGTGGGCCGTGGCTGGAACCGGGCTACTTTGACGAGGGCATGGCGATCGCAACACGGCCCGAGGATACCGAGCGCACCGCCGCGCTCAATTACGCTCTCCGCCAGCTTCAGCAAAAGGGCATCTACCGGGAGCTTTATCTCAGGTATTTCCCGCTGAGTTTTTACTGATTGCTTTTTTGACACCCATGCCTTCGATCCGTTCATCCGGGTCCTTCTGCACCTCGCGCCTTACGTTCAAAAACGGAATGGCCAGACTGAAGGGAAGCTGGTGGGCTTTGGGAGTCAGCGAGGGGCCAAGGCCTATCTCCATGCCGTCATGACCTTTTTCGGGCTCTTCGATATAGGTGCCGAACAGCCTGTCCCAGACCGAAAGATAGAATCCGTAGTTTGAATCCGTTTCCCTGTGGATCACGGAATGATGAATCCGGTGCATGTCGGGGGTGACAATGACGAAGCGCAGCAGCCGGTCCAAAGCCTTTGGAATTCGGACGTTGGCGTGTCCGAAAACTGCCGAGGCATTGAGCACGATTTCAAATATCAGGACGGCTTCGACGGGTCCGCCAAGCGCGACAATCACCAGCCCCTTCCAGACGAAGGACAGGAGGATCTCGATCGGATGAAACCGCAGCGCCGTTGTTGCATCCACTTCACTGTCAGCATGATGGACGCGGTGGATCCGCCAGAACCATGGCACCTTGTGGGAAGCAACGTGCTGGCCCCAGACGGCCAGATCGAGCACAAGGAACGTAACCACGCCCGCCAGCAAGCCGGACCAGCCCAGGATGCCGAACAGGCCCCAACCCTTTTCCTGTGCCAGCAACGCCAACCCGACGCCGCCGATCGGAAAGATGAGCCGGACGAGAATGGAATCGAGGAGGATCAGCCCCCAATTGGTCGGCCAGCGTTTCAGCCGACCGTTTTCCAAACGCCGCCGCGGCAGGCTGGCTTCCAGCAGAGCCATGATCAGAAAGATCCCGCCAAAGCAGGCCATGCGCAGCTGGTTTATGTCGATCTGTTCAAACATGCCTTTTCGAATCCAGCCGCTTGCAATGACGATTGCGGCTCTGTAGTGCAAGCGGTAACTGGATGATACCTATTTCATCTTTCGCGAATATATAGCCCGCATTTCTTCAATTTAAGCTGCGACAGATCACATCACCATGAGCGACTTTCTCTGGACACGCCCTGACACGGACCCGATCGCGACACTTCTGATGGCACATGGTGCCGGAGCTGCGATGGACTCAACCTTCATGGACAAGCTTGCCACGGCCCTTGCGGCGGAGGGTGTCGCTGTTGCGCGGTTCGAATTTGCCTATATGGCCGGACGGCGGACGGGCGGGTCCAAAAGACCGCCACCGCGCGCCGACAAGCTGATCGGCGAATTCCAGACGGCGCTGCAGGTCCTGCTGAAGGAAACAGAAGGTCCCTTGCTAATGGGCGGAAAATCCATGGGAGGCCGGGTCGCTGCCATGCTGGGCGGCGGCGGATCCCTGCCCGGCCGGGTCAAGGGGATCTGCTGTTACGGCTATCCGTTTCATCCGACAGGCCGGCCGGAAGCAGACTGGCGGCTGGCGCCTCTGGAAGAGGCCAAGCGCCCTGTCCTGATCCTGCAGGGCGACCGGGATCCCTTCGGGTCCAAGGCGGAACTTGATGAGATGAGCCTGCCGGAGCATGTAACGCTGACCTACCTTGAAGACGGGAACCACGACTTCGGACCGCGCGGCAAGTCTCCGGCGACGCTGGACGGCAACATTGGTTTGGCGGCTAAAGCAACCGCCAAATTCGCCGCATCGCTAGAGACTTGAACCCAAACTTCATTCAGCGGGTGTGATGCTGCGTCCGTCTCCGGAAGGCGCGTGCGCTTGCTGGCGCCGGCGCAGGAAGATAATGCCGCCGATATCGTCACCGATCATGACAAGAGCCGGCACGAGCACGAGCACCAGCGCGGTGGCCGTTGCCAGCCCGAACACGATGGTGATTGCCATCGGCAACAGGAACTGGGCCTGAAGACTGGTTTCGAACATCAATGGCAGCAGGCCGCCGATCGTGGTCATAGACGTCAGCAAGACGGCCCGCAGACGATCGCAACTTGACCCGATGGCCGCCTGATCGATGGCTTCGCCGGCGGCCAGGCGCTGCTCAAAGCGCGCGACCAGGATGATCGAGTTGTTGACGAGAATGCCCGCGAGCCCCAGAAGACCGATCATGCTCAAGATGGTCAGATTGAAGCCCATCAAATAGTGGCCGACAATCGCACCGACGATCCCGAAGGGGATGATCGACATCACAACGATCGGCCGGGAATAGCTGCCGAAGATCGCAGCCAGGATGATATAGATCCCGGCGACGGCCATCATCACGCCGGTCAAAAGATCCGAGAAGGCGTTGGACTGCTCTTCGGCACGTCCCGCAAAGGAGTACTCCAGGCCATATTGCTGCGTCAGTTCCGGCAAGAACTCTTTGCTCAGCTCGGCGATGATCTCGTTGTTCGACGTTATCGTGCTGTCGACATCGGCAACAACAGAGACCTGAGTTCTGCCGTCGCGACGCAGAATGACCGAGAAGCCTTGCGAGTCGGTCAGGTCAACCACCTCCGTCAACGGCACGAACTCACCTGCCGGCGTTCTCAGCGACAATTGTCTGAGCGCGGCGCTTCCGTCGGCATCGAAGATCTGCTTGACCCGTACAGAGACTTCTTCGTCTCCTTCTGCGAAGCGCCGGGCGATGTTGCCCTCAAAGGCGTTGCGGATCTGCCGGGCTGCACTTTCCACCGTGAAGCCGAGCGCTCGTCCGCGCGGCGTCAGTTCGACCAGCAACTCTGGTTTCCCCCAGGGCAGATCGTCGGAAACGGCACTCGTGCCCGGAAACGCCGAGAGTTCCTGCTGAAGTTTCTGAGCTGCGGCCTTCAGGTCCTTGAGCGGCGCTCCGGTCAGGCGGATATCCAGATCACGACCGGGAGGGCCGCCCCGGCGCTCAGCCACCGCAATGCGTGAAGTTCCCGGGATCGCAGGAAGTGCAGCGCGCCACGCCCGGACAATTTCAGGCGTGCGGGTCGTGCGGTCTTCCGAGCGGGTCAGCTGCACGGTGATGTTGGCGACGTTGTCGCCGCGATTGTTGCCCGCCTGGCCGAGTGTGGCATAGGTGGCTTCAATCAGCGTTTCACCGTTATCACGCGTCAGATTTGCTTCCGCGTCCTTCAAGGCCTGCTCGATCCTGGCAATCCCCGCAATTGCTTCTTCTTCCGGAATACCGGCATGGAAGAAGATCGATGCGGTCAGGTTCTCCGCTTCAGGTGACGGGAAAAAGGTAAAGCCGACCCGGCCGCCCTGAACAAGACCGACGGCAAGGATCATCGCAGAAACAGCGACGGCTAGCGTCGCGTATCGCCAATGAACGGCAACGGACACGAAGGCGCGGAACGGATAGTCGCGTATCCAGCCGAAGCCGGCATCGAAGCCGCGGCGGAACCAGCTCGGCCGGTCGGGGTCTTCCCGGCGCTGTTTTTTCCGCCGCAGCGCCATGAGAAGGGATTCGAAGGCGAGTGCGAGCAGGAAACAGACGCCAATGACAACCATTTCAAACACGAAGACACCGGCTGTGTCCCTTAGGCTGCGAAGCGGATCATCGATCACATCCAGATATGGCGGCACCGAAATATCCGGCTGCGCAACCAGGGCGCTCAGGAAGAACGCCGGCACACCGGCGACAATCACGACGCGCCACCAACTCCAACCCGGACGGCTGCCGAGAGCATGTGACAGATGACCCGGCAAGATCAAAAAGCACTCGATCAGCGACGCGATCACGACCGCGACAACCACAACAGGCAGCGTGCCCATAATCTGCCCAAGGACGTCGCTCACGAGCAGAATTGGCAGGAAAGCGGCAATCGTCGTAAGGCTCGCGGCGAAGATAGGTGCAAGCATGGTGGTCGCACCGTTGATCGCCGCGTCTTCAGGACTGTCGCCCATACTTCGGCGTGTGGCCGTGTGCTCACCCACGACAATGGCATCGTCAACGATCACGCCCAGCATCATGATGAGCGCAAACATGGAGATCATGTTGATGCTTTCACCCAGCAGCCACATGATGCCGAGCGTTGCCATCATGGCGACCGGGATACCGGCAGCGACCCACAGCGCAATCCGCGCATTCAAGAAAAGAAACAGGATCCCGACGACAAGCACCAGACCCGTCAGGCCGTTCTCGACCAGCAGGGAGATCCGGCCCTTCACCGCATCGGCGCGGA
>Ga0207422_1001778_pt1 | contig 36665 bp, 26 predicted proteins | sample MarCyaLeptolynsp_FD_187757 | JGI IMG/M metagenome (GOLD analysis project Ga0207422, IMG submission 187757) | Marine cyanobacterial communities from Panama - species 1 Leptolyngbya sp. (SPAdes) | ecosystem: Environmental > Aquatic > Marine > Unclassified | place: Panama: Panama City | collected... | reverse complement strand
AGTGGCTCGTCTGGTCAACCACCAGCGTATTGTGGGCGATGGTCGATTTGGCCCAGGTCGTGTTCTCGGGAAGGTAACGCCCGCCGGCCTTGGCTTCGATATTGAGGAACCTGGCCGCGCCATAATCACGGATGATCTCATTGCCGTTGTCGTAAAGTTGCCAAGCGAGCTTGTCGAAATGACCGTGGCCCATTCCTTGAGAGCTGTTCTTGGCCACGAGAGCCGTGTGTTTGGGGCCTTCGCCCTGGCGCAGGATAGCAACCGCACCCTCGTCGCCATCAGGACCGTCGCTCAGCAGGAGCGACGCAAATGGAAAAGGTTCTGCCTTGCCAGCTGCCAGATCCTGAGCGACGCGCATTCCATTCGCCGTTAGGACTGTCCGGCCCTGGAATTCTGCGATTGAGAGCAGTCTGGGATCGCCCGTCAGACCATAGGCAATCGCGACCCCGTCATAGAGTTCAGCCGTTTTGAGGCTCTTGTCGCGGATCGCATCGTTGAATGGAAAGAAATAGCCTTGGTAACTGAGCTGGATGGTCGTCGTCAGCGCCTTGAGCAGTATGCCATTACGATGCTTGAATATGCCGCGCTCAGGTTCATTGCGTTCAATGGCATCGGCGAAAACCAGGAACGGCAACAGCGCGAAGCGCTGATAATATGGGCCTTCGGTGTAATAGCCGTCTGGCGAAAACAGCAATTCGCTCTGCCGCAGAAAGCCCGCCTCGCCCGATTTGTCAGAGCCGAGCAGCGCGCGCTCAACCATGTCCTGATCGCCGAGCAAATACCCGGTCATCCCGACGCCGGCTGTGGCCCAGGTCGCATGATTGTGGATACGGTCGAATGTTCTTTGCGAATAGACTGACAGGAACTCGACCGCCGGACGGAACACGTTCTCGTCGATCCTGTCGCGCTCATCCGGCGACAATTGGTCGCGAATATCGCCATATCCCTGGACCGCGTGGACCAGCCACATCGCGTCATTGAGCACCTGCCAGAACAGGCGGCCGACATTCTGATTGGCTTTGGCCGGGTGGTCGCCAAGCCCAGGATACATGTCAGCATAGGCAAGCAGCAGATCGCGCGCGTAGTCGGCATAACGTTGCTCGCCAGTCGTCCGATAGATCTGACCCGAGAGGTAGATAGCTCTGTAATTGCGCTTGTGCTGTTCGTGGGTGTAGCCGCCACCCGGATCCTTGGGCTGAGGGACAACCACGCCCGCTCGCATCATATCCTGTACGAATGCCTTAGCTCGCTCCAACTCTGCAGCATAAAGCGGAGGCAGTTCAGCGGTTTCGACGGGACCCGGCACTTTGGAAGCATCCTCAAAGGGTGCAGCAGCAATGGCGCTGTGCGGCGTGCCAATACAGGCCATTGCTGCTGCGAGGAGAGCCAGGAATCTCATTGATCGCGGTCCTCATCGAAGGTGTTGCCGTACTGGATCGCGCGATGCTCGCCTTCATAATTGAGTTCTTCGAGAACAAATCCAGATGTGTCTGACAGCGTGTTCTGCATCAGGCTGGTCTTGGGAGTGCCGACTGTGTGGACGATACGGACCGGCGCAGACTGAGTGATCTCGTTGCGCTCGATATTGGCCGTCTGCACTCCATGCAGGTTGATCGAAGAAAGGTTGGTATTGGTCGCGGCGAGACCCACCGCGTTTAGCTTGTTGCCCTCGATACGGACGAAGGGGCCGAAGGTGCTTTCATCCCTTCCGCCGCGATAGACATCTGCAATCGGTCCGCCGACACGCTCAAATTCATTGTCGAGAATATCGAGATATTCGACATTGTATTGGCCGAAATCTTCTGTCTCGGCCGCGGCGGAAATCACCGATCCGGAAATATCCCTGAATGTGCTGTTGCGGACGACTATGCGATCAGCCAGCGAGCTCTTGCCCAGCGTAAGCACGTTAAACGACTTGTTCACGGTCAAATTTTTGACTGCGACATTGTCGAGCTCAACGACGAGGTTTGACTGGATCGGGAAGCTGGTGGTGCGGATCATCGAATTGCCAACTGAATCCGGTGCCAATTCGCCATCCAGCGTGAGGAATTGCAGCTGCAGGTTCCCACCTTCGCGCAATTCGACCAGCGTCGGCCGCGTGAACTTGATCACCGTCGGATCTGGCTGATCGCCCTTGATCAGAGCTGGCGCACCCTTGATCGTGATGGCCTTGTCGAGCGGAATTGTGCGCTCAACGACATGCACACCAGGCTGCAATTCGATGATGTCGCCGTCTGCTGCCTTGGCGACAGCGCCCGCCAAACCGCCTTCACCCGGCACAACTTCGTGCACCGTACCGCTTGTACCAAAGCGGGTGCCGTTCTTGGGTTTGTTGTACCAGCTCACGCCTACCTGGGAGAGTTTGACCGGGCGCAAGTCCTTTGGTGCACCGAGCTCAGCAAAGGCCGGATCGAGTGGATAGAGCAGCCCGTTCTCGGCCCGCTCGAGCTCGATCTCACCACCATGCATTGCCGGCAGCGCGCTGTGCACCGATCCGGACGCGACGAAATTGCCCGAGAAGGTGATGCCCGACACGTCGGCGTCGACTTCCAGGAAGGAACCAGTGTCGAGCCCGCCAAGCAGGTTGTTCGCGAAAGTGCTCGCGATAGGTGCCGCGGACCGCTCTTCATCAGCACCCGCCCCGAAGGTCACGCGCGAACTGTCTAATACTGTGTTGTTGGTGATTTGCGCATTCTCGACCTGCACATACCGATTGACAGGCGAATTGGGCACGCCGTTCATAACCGTCAGCGCGCCGTAGAAACCGCTGCCCCGCAGCCCTTCAATGTAGTTGTCGCGAACCGTCTGATTGCGATTGATGACACGAATCCCACCGGTGTAGTCCTTGCCCTCGCCCAGGAAGACATTGCGCTCGACCAGATTGTCGTCGCCATGGCGCAAGGTGAGCGTGCCGCGTGATCGCAGGAAGACATTGCCTCGAAACACATTCCCGCCAGACTTCGATGAAATGATCTCGATCTCGCCATCGGTGCGGTCAAAGATGTTGTTCTCGACCAATGTGTTCGAATTGAACATCGAATATTTGCTGGTGCCGATGCGCAGGGTCTCGCCACCATTGGAGCCGAGCACAGGTCGAGGGCCGAAATAATTGTGGTCAATCCTGTGGTTGTTCTCGCGGCTCTCCTCGCTGTCGAGCCGAACCGCCAGCGTCACACCCTTGTTCGTCTTGCCAACCAGATGGTTGTGATCGAACCGATTGTTCTTGCCGTAAATCCCAACCCAGTAATCACTTTCATAACGATCGGGCTTGCTAAAGCCGTCGATAACGATCTCCGTCACACGGCTATTCTGCGCTTGATCCTGCTTCGTTCGCCGGAAGGACACCACCTCGCCTCGCGGACTGTAGCCATCCTTGAACACCAGACCGGTCACCAGGATATGAGTGCCGCCAATGCGCAGGCTCGACTTTCCGGTCAAGATAACCTTGCCGGCCTCTTCCGAGATGACAGTGATCGGACTTCCGGGCTTCCCCTCGCCAGTGATGACAAGTTCGAAGTCGCGCCACTCGCCATTGGCGAGAATGATCACATCGCCAGCAGCGATCTGCTTGAGCGCGTGCGCATATTCGTTCTGATTTCGGACATAGTAGTGCTCGGCAAGCGCAGGCACCGACCCGCAGCAGATTGCCAGCAATACAAGGCAGAGCCTCGCAAACATCCCCTCAGTCCTCTCATCTCTCTTTTATGAGTCCGGACTATAGGGCGACACCAGCCAGTGTCAATCAATCTGGCATGTTATTTTCGTATTTTTTGCTATACCAATTTGGTTAGCCAATTTTGGCAGAAGCCGCGAAGCGGGCGCGGCTCTTGGATACCTGCTCCTGCACTTCTTCCAGCGCCATTCGTTCGGTCGCGTCGAGCATCGCCTCGATCAAGCGGTGGAAGTGCTCGCGCATGGCATTGCGCGCAGCAGCCGGGTCGCGATCGCGCAGCGCCACGAAGATTGCTTCGTGCTCAGCCGTACGTGAATCCGCGTCATGAACACAGACCGCTTCGTAGGTCGCTTTGACGTCAGGGATTTCCTCACGCATCCGCCACAGTGACTGAACGGTGTGAACCATTGCTGCGTTGTTAGAAGCCTCTGCAATAGTGCGGTGAAACTGTTCGTCGGCTTCGTTCGCGGCTTCCTCATCGCCGGTCCGCATCTGCTCGATTAGATCCGACAGGAGTTCGATTGCCTGGTCTGTGATGTTGTGCGCTGCAAGAGCGGCAGCTTCGGATTCAACCAAGAGCCGTGCCTCGGTTACCTCGAAGGCGCTGACGCTTGGCAGAGCTGCAAGGCTTTCAGGCTGCTTCTCGCTGACATAAACGCCTGAACCGGTCTTGATCTCCAACCGACCAACAGCCTGCAGCGCAATCTCAGCTTCTCGGATCGTGACACGGCTGACCCCAAGACGCTCAGCGAGTTCTCTCTCGCCCGGCAGCCGAGTGCCCGGAGGAAATGCCCCTTCGTCGATAAGAACTGCAATTTGCTCAGCTACGGATTGGAATAGTCGCTTACCGTTCATGCCTTACCTTTGCTGCTGATCTTGGCCTACCAGATTTGTTTCAACCCCCGCATAGTAATCGTGCTGCTGGCAGTCAAAGTGGTTGACCGCCGTCCATGCCCCCAAGGACGGCGGTCAATTCGTTCAGATCTTCACGCGAACGCCGGCGAAGATACGTGGGCCATAGACCTGGATCGCTCCGAAATCGTCCGGCGCACCACGGAAGTTCGTGCGCGGCTCGTTGAACAGATTGATACCTTCGAGCGTGAATTTGACGTTGCTTGAAGGTTCGTAAGAGATCCGCGCCTCGAACACACCCACATCGTCGACATAGCGCACACGGCCCGGTGTCGAGATGAATTGCTGGAAGTAATCGCTACGGTGCTTGTAAACGCCCTGGAAATCGAAATCACCGATCTCGTAATAGACCTGCGCTGACAGGACGTGCTCCGAGAAACCGAACAGATTGGAGGGCGGGATCAAACCATTTACGGTCGTCCGCGTGCCATCTGCTGCGACAGTGGTAATCGCGCCGAGCGTGTCATCCTCAAATTCAAAGTCGGAGTCAGCGTAATTGTAGCTGAGCTTGAAGCCGAGCCCATCCAGAGGCGCTGGAAGATAACTGAGACGGTGAGCAGCGGTGATCTCGATACCGTAGATCGTGCTCGTCTCATCCGTCGTGTCGACGGTCAGAACCGGCAGATCCAGGTTTTGGCCTGAGATGTTGAATGTCTCAGTAATCGCCGCCGTCTCAAAGCCACCGTTGAAGCTCTTGTAATAGGCATTGAATGCAAGGATCGTATCGTCATTGGGATACCATTCCATGCCGAAATCGACATTCCATGACAGCAATGGATCCGTCGCTGGATTGCCGGTTGCGTTCACACTGTCCACACCGCCATTGATCGCTTGCTCTGCAGTCGAGAACTCGTCGTTATTGGTGTTGAATGTACGTCCATTGCCGAGGTCCGATGGATCCGGACGAGACAGCGCACGATAGACTGCGACGCGACCAAGAAGATCAGGTTGGAACTCTGCGACAAGATTGAAGCTTGGCAGGACCTCTGTGTAGGATCCACGCGTGGTGTTGGTGACCAAGGTCGAAGAATCCTGGACCAGAACGAACTCGTCAGACGAATTGGGATCGTTGGGATCGGCCGCCGTGAACACGACATTCAAGTCCGAGCGGAAACCCAAAGATGTGATGTTTGTGCCAACCACGCGCACGCCAACATTGCCGCGCACTGGCAGGCTACCCCATTCGCTGTCGAAGTTGGCCTGCACATAAGCTGCCCATGTCCGCTCTTCGACATCGGTGTTGTCGATCGAGTCAAATTCGCCAGTTGGGAAGATCGGAATGCCGTCTTCGTCAAATGAGAGGCCCGACGGGTCTTCGCGCTCGAGTACCTGTGCAATGCACAGCGCATCGAATGTCGCAAAAGTGTTGGATGTGCCGATGACTGCTCCCGTTGAATCGACATTCGTGATCAACGGATTGCCGCCAGATACCGAACTTAGGAAACCCGATTCAGGGAAGCTGGTCCGGCACTCACGGTTTGCCGCTTGAAGTGCGCCAGTGCCATCGGTGTCGTTGTAGGTATTCTCAAAGCGGCTCAATCCATTGCGCGCACCTGGGACGTCACGATAGATCAGCTCCTGGTAGCGAGCGCCGCCCATGATCGACGAGAAGAAGCCCTCGGTTTCGTAGTCGAAGTCGCCACGAACCGCCCACACGCTGTTAAACCGATCCTGCTCAAGGTCAGCGCGAAGCCGCGGATCGTTGGCAAACAGATCATGGTTCGTGACGTCAAAGTTTTGCGTGACGAAATTCAGCGCCTCGGAGCCATTCTGACGGATCTGCACGGCTGTCTCGATCCGGTCATTGGTCGAGCTGCCATCGCTCTCAAATGCGTTGGGCCACGCCGCCGCCCCGGTGATGTCCTCGTTGTCCTCGGTCCGGAAGCGAATCTGCACCGCCTCCTCGACCCGCCGCGTTTCCGAATAGGATGCGTCGAGTGAGATCTTGAGGCGATCCGAGACTTGGGCATCGAGAGAAAGCCCACCACCATAATATTCCTCGTCGCGCTCAAGATATTCACTCACCGCCTCGACGCGTTGCTCGTTGGTGAACTGACGCAGCGCGCCTGTCTCGGTGTAGAGCAGCTCAAACCCAGGGATGGCATTGGCATCGCCCGGACCATCTATTCGGCGACCTTCCGCAAAGTTCAGATCGCTGCGCTGCTCTTTGAACAGACGCTTTGAGTATTGGAAATCGGCGTTGATATCGACATCGGGGCTTGGCTTGTACTGAAGCGCCGCGAAGAATGAGTCACGCTCATCCTCGGTGATGTTTGAACGCAGCGAATAGGAATTGCGCGCAATCACAAAGTCATCGGTCACTGAACCGTCGCGCAGGCCAGCGATCGTGCTGCTGCTGGTGTCGCAATTGCCATCATCGAACACACCATCGCTGGTCGTCGTCGGATCAAGAACACAGGCACGGATCGTATTGGAGACGTTAGCTTCCTGCTCTGGATTCGTCGTCACATTGCGCGAATAGCCAAGCGAAATACCAAATTCGCCTTCACCAACGTTGAACTGGTCGACGTAGCTTACGGTGCCGCGATAGCCGAACTTCTGGAACCGCTGGTCAGAGTCGATATCGAGATTGTCTGGATTGGCGTTGAGCTTGAAGTCGCCCTGCAGACGCCGCTTGCCATAATCGACTGGCTTGACAGTCTCGAGCACGATTTGGCCAGCCACGCCACCTTCGACATAACTTGCCGCCTGCGTCTTATAGATGCCAACCTTGTTGAAAAGCTCTGATGGGAACTGGCTGAAATTGACCGAACGGTCGCCACTGCCATTGGTCGCGATCCGACCATTGATGACAGTCGAACTCAAGAACGGGCCAAGACCACGAATTGAAATCTCGGTGGCGCCGCCCTGCTCGCGGTGTGAGCCCGCGCCGGTTAGCGTTTCAAGCGCTTCACCAATAGAGAGAGCCGGGAGATCGCCGATCTCGTCGGACGAGAGCGCGTCGAACACTTCGATAGACGCTCGCTTCTCTTCGATCGAGTTACGGATCGTTTGGCGAATACCAGTGACGACAATGTCGCCGCTTGTGCCTTGGTCAGCAACTTGCGCTGTATCATCTTGCGCCGACTCGTCCTGAGCCATGACCGGAGTCGCCGCCAAAGCGGTCCCCGTCAGCAAAGCAGCGGTAAGCGGAATGCGCGAATAGGCCCCAAAACGGGTTGCGCGACGTGCCATCGATCCCTCCCTCAAAGGTATGTTTATGAGACTCGGGATAATGGCCTAGACATTAATGTCAACCATTATGGCCTACCTATGTGCATATTTTTGTCATACCAATTGGTATATTCCAATTTCCGAGCCAAATTCGAGCGACTCCTCTCGGACCTGCTCCCCACGCCGTCCTATGACTTTGTCGCGCAGACGCGCCAAGGACATGACGGGTGCGAGACACAGCAAGATGCCGATGGTCTTCATAGGACATGGGGAATGTGGCGCGGCGCCGAGGAGGATTGCTTAACTTAGGCTGCGCGAGCGCGCGGCAGCCAATTATTGCGTCAGTGCATTCTAGCGGACGCGGAAGCAGTCGGATCCCGATCTGCGCAGTGACACGCAGGAAGCGCCCGCGCCTGCGCCAGAGACTCGAAGGCGATAATAGCGTTTCGAATTGACGGTCGCCGGGATGATTCGTTTTTCGAACCGAGCGAGTTCTGGAAAGCGAGTGCGGATCCTGGCCCAATAGGCGTTCGCTTCGGCCTCGGTTTCTGCCGCCGCAAGTTGGATCGTTTGCACCCTGCCCTGCGATATTGAGCGAGCAGGTGTTTCCCGCTCGATCATTCGCGTCCGTCCCCGCATTGGTTGATCCGCCATTGCCAAAGACACGTCATAGCGGGCCTTCAACTGCGCCAGCTGCGGCTCGCGCCCCTGGATGAGATGACCTCGCTGCCCTGGTTCAGGCATCGGCATATGTTTGGCCAACAACCTCGCATCAGCGCTCGATGCGAATGCGTTGTCGGTCACCACCACTGTGGTGGTGTCGCGCGCGGTCAGCTGGAACAGTGCCCTGGCAAATTTGCGCGGCAAGCGAATGCATCCATGCGATGCCGGATAGCCTGGCAGTTTGCCTTCATGGATGGCAATGCCGCCCCAGGTCATCCGCTGCATATAGGGCATCGGCGAATTGGCGTAGATATTCGAACGGTGGTGCCGACGCTTCTGCAGGATCGGAAAGACCCCCGTCGGCGTCTCCTTTCCGCGCTTGCCGGTGGAGACAGGCGACCTGTCCCAATACTCGCCGTCGCGAAAGACATACATATCCTGCGTCGCTTTGCTGATCACGATCAGCACACCCGCATCAAGAACAGCATCGACCGGAATCGGGAGGGTGGCACCCGATTTTGTGCGAACCGGACGCGTCCGGACCGGTTTTGGCTTTTTTGCCGGTGTCGGTGCTGGAGCCGGCTGCGCAATCGCCAGGACGGGAGCATAGGCAATGTACGGAGACACCACTTCGGGCGAATTCGCCGAGGACCCACTCCAGGCCGGGCCAGCGACGAATGCGCCCACCATCATTGCAAACCCAATGCCCAGTGCCGTTAGTCGCCCGTTAACCATGGAAGCCGTTTTGAACCGGCGGACCGATTCGGTGCAAACAGGAATTTAGCTAACGGCCCTGGCAGACCCGCCATGGCCGAGGAGCCAACTCCGAAAATGCCCTCTAATCCATTGAATTGTTGAATTTATTTGTGCGCTTGGTCACAGATTCATCTGTAAATCGGACTCCAACTTCGCTTTCGCGTCCATTGGCACGCGCAGCGAAATGCGATCGAACAAGCGACTTTGAGTAGGCTGCGAACCATGCGGCAAGCGCCGTCGCAAAGCCTGGATCTTCGCTTATCATCGACCGGTGCTGAGCCATCGCCCATGGCTTTGCGGGCCCGTTGAAATGCAAAACCTTGGCCTCCCTAAGCGGCCCATGCGCCGTTTCGCGCAGCTTCGCAGCAAGGCCAACGAGGTGATTGCAATGCGATCCTAGCAGTTGCACTTCGTCGCCAAACACATGATTGAACACAGCCTGATCGGTAAAGGGTTGATCACTGTCTCGCCAATCAATGGGATCCAACCGCATCAAGGCCTGTTGCTGCATTACCGTGCTGCGTCTGGACCTATCGATAAGCATCAGTCCCGAATTGAAGCTCGTTTTGGTGGTCGGGCCAACTGCCGAGGTAACCAGTTGAGCGAAATCTGGACACGCCAGAAACAGGCCTGGGGTCATCAGGTCTTCACGCACATCTTTGCGAAAGAGAATGTCGCTGTCGCAGAACAAGACACGGCCCGGGGAGTTCATCCAAAGGCATTGGAGCGAGAGAAATCTCGCTGCCCGACCGGTCAGTCGGGGCTGCTCAGAAATCAAGCGTTTCAGCGCGGCCTCGAGCGCGAAGGCCGGACGCTGGAATTCAACTTGCGGAAACTCGCGCAGGATCGCAGCTTGATCCCGCTCCGAAATGTCGCGGTGGATGACGACAAGTTTCCCCTCGAACCAAGAATTGTGCGTCAGGAAACTGTCAAACAGAACGCGCGTCCCGACCAGGAAATCCCGTGAAGAGACTGTCGCGACGCATTCTGGAAGCTCGCTAGCCATCACCAGTCCAACACCTGCAAGGCCTTTCGCAGGCAACCGAGATTCTTGGTCTTTGTGGGATGCGCAGAACGGAGTTCCTGCCTGAGGCGATCCATATCGAGCAAACGGGCGCGTTGATAGTGATCTTCATTGCCCAATTGTTCGCCGATCTCGCGCAATGCTTGGCACAGCTTGGCCTGCAATTGAGCGACACGCCGCGGCTCACGCTTCGGGGCGTTCATGCGGATCACATCGGGCACCAATCCGCTCAAAATCTCGCGCATCAGCCAGCGATTTTTGCCCTCTTGCCGATAGAGATGGGTTGGCACCGCGAGCGCAAACTCCACCACTCGCAGGTCAAGCAAAGGATAGCGATAGCGAATGCCCTGTCTTGCCCCAGATTCGGCCCATGCTTCCATGCGATTGGTCAAATGGCCTCGGCCCAGCAACTCAAACTGCGTCTCTCGAGGACAATCGGAAATCGAGGGCGCTGGGGCCTGTGTTACCGCCGATCTGAGCGCCTCTGGAGATGCGAGTGAACCATTATGCGGCCCGAGCTTATCTGCCAGCCGACGACGGGCTCCGTGCTCCGCAAATGCACTCCTGATGCCGCTGGCGATCGCTAAGGCACCGGAGCCACGGCCCAAAGACTCGAGATCTCGCCATCGTCTCTCGCTTGCATACTGACCTGCCAACCCTCGCCCGTTAAAACTCAGCAGCTCGTCGCCGCCCCAGCCTGAGAGGATTGTGCGCACGCCTAGCTGCGCCGCTCTGTCTTGCAAAACGCCCTCGTTTAGTAAGGGCTCAACGTCGAAATCCGATAGCCAGTCCAGCGCGAGCAGATTGCGCAAGTCGGTCGCACTCGGTTCGGCGACAGAAATCTCAATATCGAGATGTTGTTTGACTGTCCGGATAGCTGCCGACGCAGGGTCCAACGGTTGCATCTTGTCGTAGCGCTGCCACGCCAGGCCAACTGGATCTGGCAGACTGCGTCCACGACGAGCAAGGCAAGACAGGGTGGCGACCGCGCTAGAGTCCAATCCGCCGCTGACATGCACGCCCAGGCCATCGTGCACATCGATCGACCGGTCGCGGACTGCAAGGTCGAGCAAATACCGACCATGCCTCACATAGGTCTCATCATCCTTGTGTTGGAGCGGCGGGATTTTCTCCGCTTGCCAATAGCACCGTGTCTCAAACGAATCTTGGTCGCAAATCATCAGATGCGCTGCCTGCAAACGCTTGATCGATCTATATCCTGTTTGGCTGCCCGGCCTCAGGTGTCGATATGTCAGGAATGACAGGACCAAGTCGTCGTCGATCTCGTGATTGCGCTCGCTTGAAACCAGCAATTCGCGCATGCTGGCTGCGACAACCATCCGATCGCCGACAATCTCATAGAATAGCGGACATACGCCAATCTGATCGCGCACGACGAGAGCGCTGCCATCGTCATGGTCATAGACGACGAACGCAAAGTCGCCATTGAGATAGGTAGGGCAATGCCGACCCCAGCGACGATAGGCAGCCAGAACGAGTTCAACATCGGATACGTCCGTCGAGAGGTCCAGACGATAGGCCAACCGGAACCGGTCGTAGAGCGTGATATCGCCAATGATCTCGAGCGAACCGATAACGCAATGCTGGCGAGCGAGGCGGCCAACAACAGCAACAGTTGAGCTCAGCTGAGTCGCGTGTGGCTGTATATTATTCGGGCGCGCTTCCGAGTGAGTGTCGAGGCGCATAATCAGCTCAATGCCTGAACATGGCCTAGCTCGGACAATTTCTGAAGAAATCCGATCGTGTCCCGCTCACATTGGACTGCACTCACGTCGAACTCAGTGCATAGGGCGGCGCAAATTGACGCTACGTCGCGAGCGCCGTCGACAAGGTCCCAAACCCGCGCGCCGACGTCATCGAAGTAGAAATATTGGCCGCTCTCGATATCCATGAGTGCGGTTCCGTCATCGACCGCACTAAACAAGACAGCTTCGTTACGCTGCAATATCGCAGACCGGGAAAGCACACTCATGCTCCGTCCTCCGGATCAAAGCGTCTTCCCTGTCAGGTAATATAGCCCCAAAGCTTCATAACACCAGCATGGTCGCGCTCGATCCGTGAAATTTGCACTGAATTCAGATCTTTGCGCCAATCGCCGGACTGGCCAGATCGGAAAAAGGCGCGGTCTTGCTTGGGCTTGGAAGTGAAGCGGCTTTCTTGCTCGAGCTGCTGCAAGCGAGAGAATTCGGTCAGACGGACCGCTTGCTCGAGTGCCTTCTGCCCACGATCCAACATGCAGAACCGAGCAATACGATTCAGGGCAGCCAATGGATCTACAAGCATATCTTCATAGCGTAATCCGAGAACCGGAAAGTCCGGATTTTGTGTCCATGATCTGACGTGCTCGCTCCAAGTCGACATGACTTGCGGGACATTCTCACTGCACCGATCCGGCCACCATTCAAATGTCGCCTCTGGATCTGCCATTCGGGCTACAATTGCATCGTGATCCAATCCGTCATGATAGGCGTACGAAACGGCAACATCGCGGGGATCGCGCACCAGATAGACTGCGCCCGCAATAGTGTCGGCGGGGAAAAAGGCCCGCTCGCCGCCAGCATCGAGACATGCAGCGTGCGTTTTGAAGAATGCGGGAGGCTCAAGCCTGGCAGCGACACTAGAGAAGTATCGCGAAAGGATCCGCGTCAATTCGCGAACTGTGAGCTCTGACGAGTTCACCGCTGCAAAGTCGTCAATCGCTTGACGATCAAACAGGTTCGCCCTGCCAACCATCTCATCGAGAGCCAGGTCTTTGCCAGGTGGCAAGCAAAGGGCTGTCAGCATTGCGCGCAACCAGGTGTTCCCAGATTTGGGATAGGATGCGAGCCATATGATTGGCTTGCCTGCGCTCAAATTGGCTATCACAGGCCAGCCTCGTCCAGCAGGTAACTGGCCAAGGCTCTGGGTTCGATGTCTATCGCAGGTCGATCAAGCCGCATCATTGGGACCGCATTCGCGGTCTTTACAGCGCAATCGAATACAAATGACTGCAATCCGAGTGATCGCAGGAAGAGCTTTCGGTAAACAAAGCGATGCAAAGTCGGACTCCGAACCGCCCACTTGATCGGCTCTATCAAAGGCTCGGTCCGATTGGTTGGATTGAGCCAGCACAGCGCCGCGATCGGTTCTGGTTGGTTATGAAAACGCCCCACTTTGACGTAGAATTTCCCAATGCCGGTTTTGACTGGCGGAAGATCGACAGGGTCATGGCCAGCGCGGACTGCCGAGTCGCGCCAAAGTCGCGTTGCAGGAAAGGCTGGTAGAGCGGTTGGAAGACCACTCGGCCCGATCCGCAGACCCGTTACATCGTCAGCCATCATGGAGAGTCCAAGCTCCAGCAAGCCTGTCAACAAAGTCGACTTGCCGGCGCCGGATTTGCCCATGATCAGTAAGGCACCGCGCGAGGTCTTCACACTGGCGGCATGGATCGGAAGGACCTTGCGTTGCATTAGAATTGCAGCAAGCCCTGTGCCCAAAATGGCCGACACAATCTGCCTTTCATCTGCATCACCGAGCCGTTCATAAACGAGGCGATATCCCGCCTCCGCACGTCCCCTGACGCAGTCTGGCCATTCAAACGTCAATCGGGCGGGACTCCCCGACCAGTTGAGCCCCAATACATCGTCGTCGGCAATTGCAGCCACCTTGCCAGAAACGATCGTCAGGTCAGACTCTGTCGCGCCCGTGTATGGGACAGCTATGAGGTTTGGAATTGGGATGTCAGAGCAGATCACCAAGCCGTAAGCAGTGTAACAATATGGTGGATCGTCAGCGCTCATTGCAATCGCTCCAACGCTGAGAACGAGCGCCCTCAAACACTTCAAAGATCAAATGGACCCTATCGCGCTTGCCCGCATTGCGAGCGCCATGTGCGACCAGATTGTTCACCTCATAAGCGCGACCGACTGCGAGATGGCAAGAGGTGCTGCCAACCCTGAAAGTGGCGTCTTCGTTGCTGACCAATGGGACATGAATCTTGTGACACCTTTCGTGCGAGCCGGCGCCATCTTTGTGCAAGTTGATCGAATGCCCAGCCAGCAGCCGAGCCAACATGGCTTTGGCGATAACCGGCTTCTCGAACCGAAATGGCGCGACGACTTTGTCGAGCACAGGCCGCAAGTGCTGCTGCCAAGAGAACCAAGCGGGGCATGAATAGAATTCTGCTGGATCGCGGTTCCCAGGGATGAAGCGAAAAATGATATGTTGAGTGTGATGGAAGACGGCGTAGTCATTCTCTTTAACCGCGTCTTCCTTCTCCCAGACCACATCTGAAACGCGTTCGACAAGCGGAATCAACCCATTGACATCAATGGGGCCTAAGTCACGTATGTTGTGTGGTTTTTGCACCCGGGGCAGCACGGAGAATATCCTTCCTTGCCCTCGGATCAGGTCACCCTATCAGGTCATGTCGGTCGGTCAATCGCGCAGCGCATAGCCAAACTTATCCAACAAGGGCCTATGCTTGACGAAGATCTCATTGGCAACACGAACGGTCTCCGGTGCCAACCGCGCAAACGCATCTTCGTTCATGTTGCGCAGTGTCTCGTCGTAAATACCTTTGACTGGCAGTCTCTGAGCCAGATCGAGATCGTCCAACTCTGGCACCAGCGATTCAATCTGGCACGCCACATCAGTCGGATTGGCGCACATCTCCTCATAGGAAAAGCTTGCGCACCTGCCGCTCAGGAGCGAGCGGTTTCTCGCCTGAAAGCCCAGACATTGGACCAAGTGCATCGCAGCTGTCTTCACCACTCGACTTCTCGGCAGGCCGGACGTCCGGCGTCCATGCCTCCGCAATATCCCTTCCAGCGCAGCATAGGGGTTTCGGACCATGATAAGGAATTTCGCATTCGAGAATGCGTCGGCCAATTGTCGAGCGATCAACAAAAATGGAGGGGATTTGGTGAAGAACACCGAGGCGTCAGCGCCCACCGCCTTGGCGTGAAAATACCATGCTATCTTGGTGCGATCCCAATCATAGGCACCGTTTTCGAAGTGGCTGCGGCTCTGCTCTGTTGCCGCCCAGATCAGAGGCCAACCAGACCGACGAGTCGATGGCCCCACAAAGCCAAGCATATGCTGTCCTTCGCGCGGCAATCCCCAGACATGCTGCGATCGCTTGATCGCTTCGCCTAGAAAGGTCGACCCGCTATTATTGGGGCAAAGCAAAAAGAGATGAGTGCGTATTGCCGCGCGCCGGTCCGCGACCACTTGCATGCTCAAAGCAATATCATCGGCAAGGGCAACCGACCTCCCAAGATTTCAGCAGGTCAGCGCGGCCCGGTCGGGCCAAACTGCCTTACTTTTCTTGGTCGCTCAAAAGCCACCGCGTTAGGGCACTATCCTCCTCAGCTTGGCGGACGAGATCGCGGTCAAAGCGCGCAGCAATGATGCTGCGGCCGCGATCTATCAGCCAACCCGGATAGGCCAACCAGCGACGGGGGTCATCATGCGCGCGTCCAGCCCTTGTGGCAAGGCTTGTGGCGCGCGGAAGCAGTGCACGTTTGGCCATCGCGGCCCAGCTCTCAGAGTGGCGCAAGCGTTGCCTCTGCCAGTCAGCTTCTCGATCGTGCACCATGAGAGCGCTCGCCTGCTCAATCCAGGCCTGTGGAACCTCGATCGAAGTGTTTGTCGCGCCCTCGCCTCCGTAGCGCCGGAAAAGAGCCAGCGCGAGTGCCAGCGGGCGCTCCAACCCACACTGACTTGCCAGTGCAGTCGCCTCGTCCCAATTAGGGTCCTGCTTGGCGAGATAGTGCATGTCAGCAAGCAATTGCGGGCCGTTGTCGTACAGGTTGCTGATCCCCGCATGCGCAACCAGATGCAGGAGATTGGTGACTGGATCTGCCACGCTTACCTGCTCATCGGCCAAAGGGTGACGAAGCGCACGTTCAAGCAAAAATTCGGCAAGCGCCAGCTCACCATCCCACCCTCTCTGACTGAGCCTATGGTGGATTTCGAGAGACACCAACCCGTCCCTCACCATGACAGGCAAGTGGTGTTTGTCATCCAATCCGTGCGGCGCCAAATGGGGAGCAGTCGAAAACCCGATGCTGGAAGCAATGTCGCGCGCCTTCCATGCATTCTCACGATCGACCAAGAGGTCAATATCCCGCATCGGTCGAAGTTTGGGATCGGCATAGGCCGTCAGGGTGAGCGACGCGCCCTTCAGGAAAACAAATCGGATCCCGGATTGATCGAGCTCGCGAGAGAGACCGGCCATGGCACGCTGCTGAGCCAGCGAGCGAAACATCCTTTGCTTGTGCTTTGCAGGCGGCAAACTGGCTTCAATCTGATCTTGAAGCTCATGTGAGCCAAAATTCTTCGCCCAATTTGCAAGCAGCGGCAGCACTCGATTGCTACCGGCGCAGTCGACGATCCAGGTCCACTGATCGACGTGAAGCTGGTCAAGGCCTGCCGGAAGCGGCGCCTCACCGCCGCCGGCTGCGATCGTCAACAGTGCGTCGCGTGCCTGATCTGAGTAAATGCTTGCGTCCGAATTCACGCATTGCGGCTTGGAGCCAGCGAGTGGCCACCGCAAGCGAAAAAGCACTACCAATCCCACCTCCTTGCGGTGGAGATTGCCTTTGCCGAGGCAAATCTTTAAGGGACAGATTACGCCCCGGCCGCTACGACTTTCTGTTGGACGCGCCGGGGCGACGTGTTTTTTACCGGGCACCCGCCAAAGTCGATTAGGGACCATACCCATGTCCAACCGCCGCCGCATCTACGAGGGCAAGGCCAAGATCCTCTATGAGGGTCCCGAGCCTGGAACTCTCATCCAGTATTTCAAGGATGATGCCACAGCATTCAACGCTGAGAAGAAAGGCACGATCAACGGCAAGGGTGTGATCAACAATCGCATCAGCGAGCATGTCTTCACGCGGCTTTCGCATATCGGGATCCCAACCCATTTCATCCGTCGCCTCAACATGCGCGAACAGCTGGTGCGCCAAGTCGAGATCGTGCCGATCGAAGTCGTGGTACGCAATGTTGCTGCCGGTTCGATCTGCAAGCGTCTTGGGATCGAGGAAGGCGAGCCGCTCCCGCACACGCTGATCGAATATTACTACAAGGATGATGCGCTTGGCGATCCGCTAATCGCTGAAGAGCATATCGCCTGCTTCAACTGGGCAAGCCATGAGGAGATGCACGACATTTCGTCGATGGCGATCCGGGTCAATGACTTCCTGTGCGGTATGTTCGCGGCGATCGACATCCGATTGGTTGATTTCAAACTGGAGTTCGGCCGGATCTTTGATGGCGATTTCAGCCGCGTCATTCTAGCCGACGAAATCAGCCCTGACGGTTGTCGCCTGTGGGACATGCAATCGGGCGAAAAGCTCGACAAGGACCGCTTCCGGCGTGATCTTGGCGGCGAGGAAGAGGCCTATCGCGAAGTCGCGCGGCGGCTTGGTTTGCTCCATGCCGAAGACACCGGCCCTGGCGAAGTGCTGGATCTTTCAAGCCACCGCAACCGCTTGCGCGGCGCTCCGCCCAAGAAGTAGCGACTTCTTGAAGGCCTGCCCGTCGAAAAATACAGCTGACAGACAGGATTTGTGCGCTAGTCTCCTCCGCGGAGAGTAAAGAGGCACATAATCCGACGATGAGAATTGGTTCACGCGTAATCGCTGTGGCGGCGCTGTTGGCGCTTCCCAACCTGGCATTGGCTCAATCATTAGCGGCTCAAGAGCCCGCGAGTGAAGCATCGGTTGAAACCAACAAGACCGAGCCTGTTTGGGCCTTCGAAACGAGCGATCTTGAAGTCGATCCCGGCTTTGTCTTTGGCCAGCTCGACAATGGAATGCGCTACATCCTGCGCGAAAACGCTACGCCCGAGGGCACTGCTCTTGTCAGGTTGCGAATTGGTGCTGGCTCGCTCGATGAAACCGAAAGCGAGCGAGGCCTGGCGCACTTTGTCGAACATATGGCGTTCAATGGTTCGACCAACATTCCTGAAGGCGAGATGGTCAAGCTCCTAGAGCGTGAAGGCCTGGCCTTTGGTGCCGATACCAACGCCTCGACCGGCTTTGATGCGACCACTTACATGCTCAATCTGCCGCGCAATGACGAAGGTCTCCTCGACACCGCACTGATGCTGATGCGCGAAACGGCGAGCGAAGTGACCATCGCGCCTGACGCGGTAGAGCGCGAACGCGGGATCATTCTCGCTGAACGGCGTGATCGGCGGAACTTCGCTTACAAGGACACCGAGGACAGTCTGGCCTTTGGCACGCCCGAAGCACGATTTGTCGAGCGCCTGCCGATCGGGACGCTCGACATTCTCGAAAATGCGACTGCCGCAGATTTGCGCGCGTTTTACGATCGCAATTATGTGCCCAGCAACGCTGTGCTTGTCATTGTCGGCGACTATCCTGTTGAGCTTCTCGAAGCGAAGGTAAAACAGGCATTTGCCGATTGGACGCCAGCCGAAACGCCGGCAGAACCCGCCACCGGACCCGTCGATCTCGCACGCGCGGACGAGATCGACATCTATGTCGATCCAGCGCTGAGCGAGCGCATGACCATCACACGCTATCGCAATTGGGAAGACCGTCCTGACAGCGTAGACAATCGGCGAGAGGCTGTGCTGCGCTCGATCGGCTATGGCATCGTCAATCGCCGCCTGGCGACCCTTGCCCGCGGTGCCAATGCCCCTTTTAGAAGCGCGGGCTTTGGCAGTTCGGACGTCTTTGAAGACGCCCGAGCCACCAATATCATCATCGACACCGCTGATGGTGAGTGGCGTGCCGGCCTGACTGCCGCCGTCACTGAGGTGCGGCGTGCGCTTTGGTTCGAGTTCAGCGAAGCCGAGGTGGCGGAACAGGTCGCTCGCCTGCGCACGTCACTGGAGAACAGCGCCCGCGGCAGCGCAACCCGGACCCATTCGGCCTTGGTTCGTTCGGCGCTCAACCTGGTCAGCGATGATCGCGTTCCAACCACGCCTGAAAGCGGGCTGGCGCGGTTTGAGACCTATGTCGATTCGATCACCCCCGAAGCGGCCTTAGCGGCGGTCAAAGCGGATGCGGCTGACCTCGCCAATCCGCTGATCCGTTTCCGCGGACGGGAAGCACCTGAAGGGGGTGAACTGGCGATCCGCGAGGCTTGGACCGGCGCCCTCGCCGCAGAACTGACCCCGCCCAAAGATATGGGTGTGACCGAGTTTGCGTACACCGATTTTGGAGAACCTGGCGCGATCATCTCGGACACGATCGATGATCGCTTCGGTTTCCGATTGATCCGGTTTGCCAATGGTATCCGGCTCAATCTCAAGCCCAGCGAGCTGCGCAAAAATCGCATCAGCTTTGCATTGACGCTGGATGGCGGAGAATTGCTCAACACCACCGAAGATCCGCTCAAGACGGCATTGGTCGGCTCGCTCGCGCAAGGTGGTCTGGGCAAGCACTCGCAGGACGAGCTGGAGACTGTGCTTGCCGGCCGTGATGTCAGGCTTTCGATCCGCTCGAGTTCCGACCACTTCCGCCTGGGCGGCGGTACCAATCCCCAAGACCTTGAGCTGCAGCTCCAATTGCTTGCGGCCGCGCTGACCGATCCCGGCTATCGCAAGGAGGGAGAGGAGCGCTACGCGCGCAGCATCGAAAACTGGTTTGCAAGCCAGGATGCAACCCCGGCCGGCGCTCTGGGCAGCCAGATCGGAGCGATCCTATCGGACAACAATCCGCGCTTCAGCATTCAGACCAAGGAAGACTATCTCGCGCGTGATTTCGCGCAATTGCGCGAGGATGTCGGTGACCGCTTGGCCAATGGCGCGATCGAGCTGGCGCTGGTGGGGGATTTTGAACCCGAAACCGCCATTGCCGCCGTCGCCAAAACGCTTGGTGCACTGCCCATGCGAGAGAATGAGTTTAACACCCGCACAGAGGCCCGTAGAAGGCAATTTACGGCCCAGAGGGGGTTAACCACCCTGACGCATAGCGGCGAGCCAGATCAGGCGCTTGTGAGGCTTACATGGCCTACTACCGATGACAGCGACCTGACCGAGGCATTGAGGCTGGCGCTGCTCAACAGAGTGGTCCGGATCAAGCTCCAGGAACAACTCCGCGAGGCCTTGGGCCAGGCCTATTCACCGTCCTCAAGCAGCAATCCGAGCCGCGTCTACGAAGGATATGGAACATTCGCTCTGGCAGCGTCGGTCGACATTGCGGAAGTCGACACCACACGCGCGGCTATTTCTGCCATGATCGAAGAACTGCGCAGCGCTGCAGTCGATCAGGACTTGCTGGACCGTGCCCGCCAGCCAATCCTCGAAGCGTTCGACAATCAGCTCAAGACTTTGGGTGGTTGGATGACCTTGGCCGATCGGGCGCAAAGCGAGGCTGATCGCCTGAGCCGTTTCTTCGCGGCGCCAGATATCGTCAGGCAATTGTCAGCCGAGGACATCTTGGACGCGGCGCAGACATATCTCGACCCTTCAATGGCGGTTGAAATCTTGGTTGTTCCAAAGACAGCCGACACGATCGCCGCTGACACGGAGGCTCACCAAACGGAAACGGGGCCAGCAGCCTAAACTGCCAGCCCCGCTCTCTTGGAAACACCTTACGGTGCTTACGACATTGCCCGGCTTAGTATCCGAAGCTGAATGACACGCCGAAGATCCGAGGATCATTCACAAAGGCAGTGTTGTTGTTGAAATCGATCACGCCCTGGACGTTGTCTTCATCGGTGATGTTTCGCGCGAACACGGCCGCTTCCCAGGTGCCGTTTCCACCCGAATAGCCGACCTTGAGCCCGCCTTCGATCCGGCTTCCGGCGTTGAATTCAAGGCTTTCGTAAAGCAGGAAGTTCGTATCGCCGAGATAGGTCCAATCGGTGAAGATGAAGATTTCGCCGCTGTCGCTGACCGGGACCGAATAGCGCGCGGTCACATCAATGCTCCACTCCGGCGCATTCGGAAACGGGTTCCCATCCACCAGCGCACGCGTGTTGCCATTGATGACCGTCGTCGGGTCAGTCACCGTACATTGCGCGCAAATGCCGACAGCAAGTGCAGAATCGTTGATCTGCGTGTTGTTGTAAGCGACCCCTGCCGTCAGCGTGAGATCGGGCGTCGGCTGGAACGCGGTGTCGAGCTCAAAACCGTAAGCTTCGCCTTCATTGGCGTTGATCAGCTGAACCAGATTGCCTCCGCCACCAACGGCGGTGAACTGCGGATCATCAACCGTGTAGTAGAAGACTGCGCCGTTGACGCGAACCGTGCGATCGGCAAACTCGCCCTTGAAGCCCGCCTCGTACGACATGATCGTTTCAGACTGAGCGACAGAGGGCGGCTGGAAGAACGCAACGTCACGACCTTGGATCGTCGGTGCGCGGAAGCCATTGGCAACCTTGCCGTAGATGCTGAAGTCTTCGGACATGTCGGCGAGCACCGCGACATCCCAGCTCAAGCGATCATCTTGCACTGAAACAGGCTGCGGCGCAGCGCCCGACAGGACAACAAAGTCCTTCTGGTCATCGGTGTAGCGCAGGCCTGCCGTCAATTTGACAGTGTCGTTGAGCTCGAAAGTACCCTGGCCGAAGACCGCCCACGCCTCATTGGTGTGATTGACGGTGACCGGTGGCGGGAAGGTGAACCCTACCGTGGTCACGTCGAAATCGCTGTCAAAGTAGAAGCCGCCAATTTGCCACTGGAACGGACCCTCACCATTCGACGCAATCCGCACTTCTTGCGTGAATTGCTCAAGATCGATTGAGTCTTGCGTGTCGGCTGGGAATGGAATGAAGCCGGGTCCGGTGACGAGGTTGCCGCCATCAATATCGCCGCGGCTTGAGCCTTCGCTCTCATTATAGCCGGTGATCGAGGTGATCGTGACGCCATCCGCGTCATATTCCATGTTCAGTGAGGCGCCGAGCTGCTCATATTCGGCGAGGTTTCCGCCACCTGCATCGAATGCCACTACGTCGCGATCATAATTGCCATTCAGCTGATTGTTGCCGGGCCCAAGGATGTTGGCGCGGAAGAGCGTGGAAGTGCCTTCGAGATCGCGATATTGTACGCTTGCACGAGCGCTGAAATTGTCACCGGGAGTGAACAGCAGCTGGGCCCGAGCGGCGAAGTCTTCAAACCCGCCAAGCACACCGTTGTTGCCGGTGAACGAGTTGTCGACCCAGTCGTCGCGGCTTTGATGCTGAGCAGAAATACGGAAGGCCAGCGCGTCTTCCACGATCCCGCCGCCGACTGCTCCATTCAGGCTTATTGAGCCGAATGAGCCGATCGAAATACCGCCTTTGACGGTGGTCTCGAAGCTCGGCTTGGCGGTGTCGATCTTGACGATGCCAGCCGTCGTGTTCCGGCCAAACAGCGTACCTTGTGGTCCACGCAGGACTTCAATCCGCTCGACGTCAAAGATCGGGAAACTCTTCAGCGTCACATTTTCCAGAACGATATCGTCCATCACGACCGAGACCGGCTGCGAGGCGGCAAGATCAAAGTCAGTGTTTCCCAAACCGCGAATGTAGAAACGGGGCGCAGCGCGTCCGTTCGAGCTCTCGACATTGAGGCCGGGAACTCGGCCGGCAAGCACGGTTGTGTCCGCGCCGGTCGCGAAGATCGTGTCGACGCGATCCTGGTCGATAACGCCGGCAGAGACGGCAACGTCCTGCAAGTCTTCCTCGCGACGGTTCGCCGTTACGATAATCGAGGGCAACTGGCCCTCGTCGCTGGCCGTCTCGTTATCTTGGGCAAGTGCCGGTGCAGCAACGCCAAGAGCGGCAATCGAAAGAAGGGATGAACTCGCCCAAATTGCGCGAGTGGTGAAAGATGGATGTGACATAAGCGATACCTCTGCTCTGGTCGCTAGGGGAACATTGTTCGAGGAGAATTGAGCTGGCAGGTTTGCTCGATTCGCGCGAGGAGACCGCATCAGAATCGCGTCAAAAGCAGGGCAATTCTGGCCGGTCGTGAGCTGATTGTTGCATCCGCGTTACACTCGAAGCGCGTCCCGCGATTTGTGTGACCGGATTGTGTCAAGCGTGACAGTGGGCAAGCCTTTCAGCGCGATTGCGTCCCCGGCATTCGTCGCTATAGGCTTGGCCTCACTTCTCACAGGGGCATCGCAGCCCCTCATTGCAGGGTGATCCATGAAAGTCCGTATCCTCGTCCGTCTCAAGCCCGGAGTGCTCGATCCCCAAGGCAAGGCCGTCCACCACGCATTGGATGGATTGGGATTCGCTGGCGTCGAAGACGTTCGGATTGGTCGAATGATCGAGCTCGACGTCGCTGACGACACCTCAGATGAGAAGCTCAAATCCATGTGCGAGCAATTGCTGGCAAATATGGTGATCGAGGACTTTGCGATCGAACATCTGGAACCAGCGGAGGCGAGTTGATGAGTTTTCGAGCGGCGGTCATCACCTTCCCGGGTTCGAACTGCGACCGCGACATGGCCGTCGCTCTTGAGCGTATTTCCGGTGATGCTCCGATCCGGCAATGGCACGGCGAGACCGAACTGCCCGATCGCTTGGATTTCATCGCTCTGCCCGGAGGATTTTCGTACGGAGACTATCTGCGGTCTGGCGCGATGGCGGCGAAGAGCCCGATCATGCGGGCTGTCGTCCGCGCGGCTGAGCGGGGAGTCCCGGTATTGGGTGTATGCAACGGCTTCCAAGTTCTCACTGAGAGCGAGCTCTTGCCTGGGGCGCTGATGCGCAATGCCAGCCAGAACTTCATCTGTCGCACCGTTCCGCTGACCGTTGAAAACTCACAATCGATCTTCACCGCACGATATGATGCCAAGGAAACCGTCCGCATTCCCGTCGCGCATCATGACGGCAATTACTTTGCTGACGACGCGACTTTGGAGCGGCTCGAAGGCGAAGGTCGCGTGGCATTTCGCTATCAGGAAGCGTGCAATGGCTCGCGCAATGACATTGCCGGCGTACTCAACGCGGCGGGCAATGTGCTTGGGATGATGCCGCACCCAGAGCGGGCCATCGAACCGGCCGCGGTCCACGAACTCGGCGGCAATGACGGTAGCAAGCTGTTTGAGAGCGTGATCGGGGCTCTCGTCTCAGCCTGATCGCACTCAGCCCAGGCCTTGTTGGCTTGCGGGCTTCGAATTGTGCTGCGGCATGAAATCCGAGGTGGCGAATAAGCGACGTGCTTCATCGCTCGTCATCGGCCTCCCGAAATAGAATCCCTGGATCTTGTCACAGCCAAGGTTTCTGATCAGCTCTGCCTCATCCGCCGTTTCGACACCTTCTGCAGTGGTGGTCATGTCCAAGCTCTTGGCCATGGCGACAACGGCGTTGATGATTGCCAAACTCTCATTGCTGTTCTGCGCCGCGCCTTGAACAAAGGTGCGATCAACCTTGATGGTTGAGAAGCGCAATTTGCGCAGATAGCCGAGCGACGAATAACCGGTGCCAAAGTCATCCAGTGCAACGCTGCAGCCGAGCGCCATTACTTGCTCCAAAGCGTTGCGAGCAACCGTCGCATCGCGCATGAAGATGCTCTCGGTCACCTCGATTTCGAGCCGCTCGGGACGCAGCCCGCTGCTAGCCAGCGCGTCAACGACGTTCTGCGCAAAGTCAGGCTCAAGCAATTGTTCGGGCGAGACGTTGACGTTGACCTTGACGTTCTCGGGCCAGGATTTGGCTTCGAGACACGCCTGGCGCATGACCCATGTGCCAATCGGCACGATCAGTCTTGTGTCTTCCGCCAATGGGATGAATTTGCCCGGGCTGACGAAGCCGTGATCTTCACTGTTCCAGCGCACCAGCGCCTCAAAGCTGACGACTTCCTCGCTTCGTGCATCAACAACTGGCTGATAATGGCAGACCAGCTCTTCTCGGTTCAGCGCCGAGCGCAGCGACACTTCAAGCTGCCGCCGTTCTTCGGCCTGCGCGTGCTGAACGGGCTCAAACCGGAAGTGCTCGCCACCGCCAGCATCCTTGGCGCGATACAATGCCAGGTCAGCATTGCGCATCAACTCCTCGACGCTGTTGCCGTCGCGAGGCCCGATGGCCGAGCCAACACTCGCGCCAACATACAAAGTGTGCTGATCAACCTGATATGGCTCGGACAACGCCTTAATGACCTGTTGTGCCAACTGACGAACTGAGTTGGCGTTCGACGCATCGCGCATGACGATTGCGAACTCGTCACCGCCCAGCCGACCACAAGTCTGATCTTCGCCCATCAGCGACTGCAGACGCGATGATACCTGCGCTAGCATCTTGTCGCCCGTCATATGACCGAGTGAGTCGTTGACGGCCTTGAATCGATCAAGGTCGACGATCAACAGCGCGCAGCGAGTGCGCCATTGATCCGCATATTGCAGCGCTTCACCCAAGGCTTCGTTGAGCATCAGGCGGTTGGGCAATTTGGTCAGCGTGTCATAGCGCGCCAGATAGGCGATCTTCTCGGACGAGGCGCGAGCCTCAGTCACATCTGAACCGACGCCGCGGAAGCCGACAAACTGGCCACGATCATCCTGCATCGGCGTGCCTGACAGTTCCCACCAACGGGCTTCGCCATTGATCTCAACTTGAACCAACAGGTTCGAGAAGTTCTCCTGCTGCCTCAATCTCTCGGACAATTCGTGCAGGCTGGATGGCAGCGCGCCGTCCTTCCACTTGCCGCCGGCGATGAGTTCGAGCAGCGAATGGCCTTCAGCTTCTTCCTTGGCCCGACCGAGGGCATAGGCAAACCTTGGGCTGACAGTGCGGAGGAGACGTTTGGTGTCGACTTCCCAAAGCCAATCAGCCTCGTTCTCCTCGAATTCACGCAAGAGCAGCGAGACGACCTGTTCTTTCTCAGCAACGGTCCCTTCGGCGATCCGGGCCGTCAAATAGGTGCGAGCGACCTCGATTGTGCCGAGCGCGCAAGCCATGAAGTACAGCACAGCGGCAATCGCCGCGCTCCAATGGCCGAGCAGAGCCAGCAAGCCAAATGACGAAGCTCCCAACACGACTGACAAGATCAGCATGCCCAAGGGGGCCGTGGTGTAGAATGCGATTGATCCCGTCATCAGCAGTGAGATCACGAGCATCAGTACCAGCAATTGATCGGTCGAACCCATCGGCGCGAAGATCAGCAGAGCACCGGCCCACAACAAAGATGAGAGCAAGGGTGTTGCCGCTTGCTGGTAGAATTCGCTGCGGGTGATCTTGCGGCGCTTGCCACTGGCCAAGCTGCGATCAAACTGAGTTCCGCGGAAGTGGACCACTGCCATGCCGAGCAGCCAGAGCCCCAGCCAGACAAGGCCGACATCCTCCTGATAGATCCGCGCCACAAACAGCGCGAGGATCACATTGGCGTAGGCGCGGACAAAGGTCAGCGTCGCCAAGGAGGAATATTGGAGCCCGCGCAAACGCGCCCAATCGGTATCGCTCTTATCAGCCAAACCGATGACTGACGCGATCGACATTGGGTGCTGTGCACTCTCAGGATTGCCCTTAGTATTGGTCACACGCGTGGATTACGGGCAAAAGGTTAGGGCCCAGTAAAGTATGCGGTTCAACCAACGAATTCTTTTTTGATCAGCCCAATTTTGAGCAAGGGATGGGATTCAACCGTCTGAAAAATTGGTAAGAACCGGTTAGAGCTCTCGCTTGGCCGCTTCCCAATTTTGGCCGTCAAATTTGCGAATGTTAGGCGCCAATTCATGACCTGGGTAGAGCGCCTTCAAGTGCACGCTCCAGCAATCAGGGTGAGAGCGAGGTTGGTAGAAGCTCTTAGTACCGCAGCGATTGCAGAAAATATGCTCAGCCTGCCCAGAGCCAAACCGGTAGCTGGTCAAGCAGTCAGAGCCGGACTCCAGCTCAAATTGCTGATGCGGAATGAAGAGATGCAAATACCCGGACAGCGAGCAGATCGAGCAATTGCAGTCGAGAACCTCCGGCTCCCGTTCGACCATGCCGCGAAATCGCACCGCACCGCAATGGCAACCGCCCGCAACTGGCACCAAGTCGGCAGGCTGACTCACTCGACCGTCACCGACTTTGCAAGGTTGCGAGGCTGATCGACGTCAGTCCCTTTGACGACAGCGACATGATAGGCCAGCAATTGCACCGGGACCGCATAGACAAGTGGCGCGATCAAGGGATGGACCTGTGGCATTTCAATGGTCGCAAGGCAGCCATCTCCCGCCAGCTCGAGCCCTGCTGCATCAGAGATCAGCACGATCTTGCCCCCACGGGCGCTGACTTCCTGCATGTTCGAGACGGTCTTCTCGAACAGCGGCCCGGATGGCGCCAGCACGATGACGGGCACCGCCTCATCGATCAACGCGATCGGGCCGTGCTTCATTTCACCCGATGCGTAACCTTCAGCGTGAATGTAACTGATTTCCTTGAGCTTGAGCGCGCCTTCCATTGCCAGCGGATAATCTGGCCCACGGCCAAGATAGAGGACATCGCGAGCAGGCGCGATAAGCGGAGCCATGGCTGCAATGTCGTCATCGTGGTCAAGCGCGGCGTTGAGCGCGGCCGGAGCCTCGAGCAGATGGCCAACCACTTCTTGCTCTTCCTCACGACTCATCTTGCCCTTTTTGACCGCGAGATGCGCAGCCAGCGCAGCAAGGACAGCCAATTGGCAAGTGAATGCCTTGGTCGACGCGACACCGATTTCTGGCCCGGCATGAGTGGGCAAAAGCAGATCCGCTTCGCGCGCCATGGTGCTGGTTGGGACATTCACGACGGCAGCGATTGTCTGGCCGTTTTCCTTGCAGTGCCGCAACGCTGCCAGCGTGTCAGCCGTTTCACCGCTTTGTGAAATGAAGATCGCCAGGCCGCCATCTTCGAGCACGGGCTCGCGATAGCGAAACTCGCTTGCCACATCGATGTCGACAGGCACGCGGGCGAAGGTCTCAAACCAGTATTTGGCTACCATACCCGCATAGAACGATGTCCCGCAGGCGACGATTGTGATGCGCTTGATGGCGGTCAGGTCAAAATCGATCTGCGGCAAGGCAACGCTCTCGTCGGTTTGCCTGACATAGGAGTTGAGCGTTTGCGCGACGACGGTCGGCTGCTCAAAAATCTCCTTCTGCATGAAGTGACGATAGTTGCCCTTCTCCACGGCCGCTGCTGACGCACCTGAGGTCACAATCTCGCGTTCGACTGGATTGTTCTCGGCGTCATAGATCTGCGCGCCGTCGCGTGTCACAACGACCCAGTCGCCTTCATCAAGATAGCTGATCTGCTGGGTCAGCGGAGCCAAGGCCAGAGCATCCGATCCCAAAAAGGTCTCGCCCTCACCATAGCCAACCACGAGAGGCGAGCCGAGACGAGCGCCGATCAAAAGATCAGGATTGTCCTTGAAGGCAATCGCGAGCGCGAAAGCACCGCGGAGCCGCGGCAAGACAGTTTTCACTGCCTCTTCCGGCGCGGCCCCATTCTCCACTTCGGCGGAGACCAGATGGGCGACAACTTCACTGTCCGTGTCACTCGACAAGGTACGCCCGGCCTGCTCCAACTCAGCCCGCAGCGGTTTGAAATTCTCGATGATCCCATTGTGCACCAGCGCGACCTTGTCTGTCGCATGGGGGTGAGCATTCTCGGCCGTCGGCGCACCGTGAGTGGCCCAGCGGGTGTGCGCGATGCCAATCGTTCCATCAGCCGGTTGTTGCGCCAGTTCGGCGACCAGGTTCTGAAGTTTCCCTTGCGCGCGACGGCGGATCAGATCGCCGCCATCGACGGTGCAGATGCCCGCACTGTCATAGCCACGATACTCCATCCGCCGCAGGCCATCGACCAAGCGGTCTGTCACCGCATCCTTGCCGACAATGCCAATGATTCCGCACATGGTTGAAAATCCTTCGAGTCAAAGAGTGTAGGGAACGCGAATGCCCGGCATGGCAGCCGGGAAATCCGTGGTGTTTCGAGTGATCAAAATCGCCCCACTGCATTGCGCGGTGGAGAGAATGGCGGCGCGGGTCAAGCTGAGTCCTGCGCGGCGTCCAATTTCCGCGGCGGCAGCACCGATACGGGCGTCGAGCTCAATGACCTGGAATGGGGCGAGCAGCGCTTCGAGCGCGTCGCGGCTTTCAAGCGGCTCGGCGGATAGCAATTCCATCCAGCTAAGCCGGCTAACGCGATGCTTACGATAGCGCGCCAGCTCGCTCGCCGCCTGCGGCACACCGCGAAGCCAATCGACCAGAATGTCAGTGTCGAAGACGGGATCGGACATTATTCGTCACCCCGCCCCAGTGTCGGATTCATCACTCGGCCGATCAGCCCAATAGCCAGCGCCCTGCGAGATCCAATTGCCATCGGCCTGACGCCGCAAATAGAGCGCCACCGCTTCGCGCATTTCCGCCGCGCGCGACCTGCCATTGGCCTGCGCCATCGCTTCAAGCGCGCGGATATCATCATCCGCAAGGTCTATGAGGATCCGACTCATAGATATATTGATATCATGCTATGATATCATGTCAATCATTCTTGGTTGAGACCGATTGTGACGTCCCCTCGCCCTTCCAAAGAAACAGTCCGGCCCCAATGATCAGAGCTGCTCCAACAAGCGTGAGCAAATCGGGCACGTCATCGAACCACCACCACCCCATGATGATGGCCACCAACATCTGCACATAGATGGCAGGAGCAATCGTCGAAGCGCCGGCCTTTGCAGTGCCAATATAGGCAAGCCAATGGGCCGTGCTCGCGGTCACGGCCACCACCGCGCAACGCGCCACCACATCCCAGCTCGGCCAACCGAAATCGAATGCTGGAACGCCGGAGAGCTTGGCACCGGTCGCAGCAAGGATGAGCAACGGCGCGCTGATCGCTGCGATGAAGACCTGCATCGACAAGGCGCTGCCCTGCCCTGCGCTCGCACGATTGGAGATCATCATCAGCGCGAAAAAGACCGCCGAACACAAAGGCAACAAGGCGGCCCAGCCGAGCTCTGCCAGATTGGGCCGCAGGATCACCGCGACTCCGATCAACGCGACCAGCGACACACCCCACACCGCCGGGCGTACTTTCTCTCCAAGGATAGGACCGCTCAGCGCCTGGGTTAGCACCGGAGCCAGAAAGCCTATCGCCATCGCCTCAGCCAATGGCATTATGTAAATCGCCGAAAAGAAGCTCAGCGATGCTCCCGCAAGGAAGAAGCCCCGCGCGAGCTGGAGCCAGGGTTTCTGCGGCACAAATGCGCGTGGACCCTCGCTTCGCAACAACAGCACCGACAGGCCCAGTGCGCCGATCGAGAATCTCAGCGCAGCAACAGCAATCGCCGGCCAATCTCCCGCCATGCTTTTGATCACCGCATCGCCCACCGAAAGGACGGCGAAACCGGTAACGGCATAGGCCAGTCCGGCGCGTTCTTGGGGTGTCACGGATTCTACTTTCGTCGCTGCGGGGATCGACCCAATCCGCGACCTTGTCGCAAAAGGCAAGAGCGGCTCCGAGTTTGCAACCGAACATGGTTTACGATTGCTTAAGGCCCTCTCGGTAACACGGCTTTCTATCGCGCGGTTTACCCCGCGCAACAGGGGCTAACTGCGCACTATGACCAAGCTGATTATCCAGATCCCGTGTCTTAACGAAGCCGAAGTGCTTCCGGAGACTTTGGCCAAGCTCCCACGGAGCCTGCCGGGGATTGATACGATCGAATATCTGATCATCGATGATGGCAGCTCAGATGACACATCGGGCGTCGCGCGTCGCTGGGGTGTCCACCACATCGTGCGCCATCGCCGCAATCGCGGCCTCGCCGAAGCATTCCGCAATGGGATCGACAAATGCCTCGCTGAAGGCGCAGACATCATCGTCAACACCGACGCTGACGGGCAATATGCGGGCGAGGACATTGGAGCGATCGTCGCACCGGTGGCAGCAGGCGAAGCCGATATCGTGATCGGCGATCGTTCGGTATCCGACAATCAGCATTTCAGCGTGTTCAAGCGGCTGCTCCAGCGGCTTGGCAGCTATGTTGTGCGCACGCTCTCGGCCACTGACATCACTGACGCGGTCAGCGGCTTCCGTGCGATGAGCCGCGATGCTGCCCAGCGCATCAACATCACCACCGATTTCAGCTACACGACTGACATGCTGATCCAGGCAGGCCGCAAGCGCCTCTCGATCAAATCGGTACCCATCCGCACCAATGCCGCCACCCGTCCCTCACGCCTGTTCAAGTCGATCCCGCGCTTCATCATGTCGACCGGGATCACGATCACGCGTGCCTATACGACGTTCAACTCATTGCGCGTCTTTGCCGCGCTCGGTGCGCTCCTGACGGTGCTTGGCCTTGTGCCTATCGCACGCTTCCTGTGGTTCGTGCTGCAAGGCGATGGCAGCGGCCATATCCAATCCCTGGTGATCGGCGGATCGCTGCTCGTCGTTGGCGTCCTGGTGACAACGCTTGGTATCCTGGCTGATCTGATTGCGACCAATCGCAAACTGCTCGAAGCCGCCATGCTCAAACTGCGTCGACTTGAAGAAAAGCTCGACCAACCGAGCGCAGATCCAGCGCAGGAATCCGACAGCGCAGGCTTCACCTCACAAGGCTCAAACCGCAAGGCGTCGTAAGAATGAGCGCCAGCACCGTCTCGGCAGGCAATCTATCCAGTATGAAGCGTCGGTCTTTGCCAGCGGCGGATTCGCTTGCCTGGCTTTACGGCTTGCTCGCTTTGCTTGGCGTGCTTCACCTCACCATGGTGTTTGGCAGAGGTGTGAACTGGGACGAATTCTGGTTTTACAGCCAGGTCCAGACCATGGCGCGCGGCGAATTCATCCAGCCGCTGCAGACCATTCACACCCGCTTCTTTGCGCCGTGGCTGCCGCACATGCCCGGCAGCGTGGTCGAACATATCGTCATTGCACGGCTGTTCATGGCCCTGTGCCTTGGCGCGATTGCCGTGGGAATCTATTATGTTGCGGAGAGCTTTTCAGACAAGCGCACAGCCTTGCTCGCCGTGGCGATCTATCTCGGCGCGGGCTTTGTCCTGCATCACGGGACATCGTTTCGGGTGGATCCGATTGTCACGGCGTTGCTGACAACCGGGCTTGCAATCGCCGCGCGCACGCGCCTGTCGATGCCCGCGATCATCGGACTGGGCGCCGTGATCGGTTTGGCCGGAATGGTGACGATCAAATTCGTGCTGTGGGTACCAGCCTTCGCCGGCATTGCTCTGTGGCGATGGCAGGATGAGGATTGGAATTGGCAATATCCGCTGCGCTGGATAGGCGCAGGCGCTGTGGCGCTGATCGTGTTCGGCGCAATCTATTGGCTCCATTCGCAAGGTGCAGGCGAGCAGGCCAGCGCGTCCGCTGGAGGCACTTTGAGCCGGTCGGCCAACAAGATGTTCGGCCTGATGCACTCGCCCTATATCTTCATGATGGCCAAGGGTGCGATCACCGCGATCCCGTTTGTGATTGCCGCTCTGATGGTTCCGTCGACCGTGCTGCGCATGGATCAGTCGGTCTGGGGCAAGGTTGCGCTTTTAGGCTTGTGGTTTCCGCTGCTGACGCCGCTCTTCTATCACAACAGCGCGCCCTACGTTTACACCTTCCTGCTTCCGCCGGTCACCGTTACATGCGCGTTGACGCTGCCTGCCTTGGTCAAACGCTATGGCACACCCCTTGTCGTCGCGTTTGTTGCATTCTCGTCGCTCGCCGTATGGATCGTCGATGATCGCGAAGCGGCCGTTCGGCAGAAACAGTTGATCGCAGCGGTGCACGAGACATTCCCCGAACCGGTCCACTATTTCGATTGCTGCGGAATGGTCGGCTCCTTCCCCAAAGCAAACGAGTTCCTGACCAGTTACGGGATCGAGAAATACCTCATGACGGGCCAGCCCGACATGCTCAACATCATGCGCGAAGTTCCCGTCCCTCTCGTGATCGACAACAATGAGAACTTCTCACCCCTGCTCGATGGCGGCGATGGCTCGCTGTTCCATCCCGACGATGCGGCTGCCCTTGCAGACACTTATGTGCCGTTCTGGGGAGACCTCTATGTCGCGGGCAAAATCGTTGCGGCCAATCAAACCGAAAGCTGGAACGTCCTCGTGCCCGGACCCTACACGCTCTCAAACGCCATGATGATTGACGGTCAGTCATTCGAGGCTGGAGGCGTAGTCGAACTGGATCGCGGCGAGATTACGATCGAGAATGCCAGTGGATTGGACGGACAACTGCTTTGGGGCAAGAATCTGACCACGCCCGACAGCGATCCGCCCGAACAATATTGGGCGGGATTCTGACACCGCCATGACGATCCAGCCCACAACACCCGAGCAATCGCAGACCAAGCCTGAGGCGCAGAGCGTTATCGCTCGTCTTCAGCGCGCGCTGGCCTGGCTCAAAGGCGTGACCAAAGCCTACAGAGGTTGGATCATCGCCATTGCTGGCCTGGCTTTTGTGGTCGGCGTCGCTGTCTCGATCAATTCGCTGGCACTGACGTGGAGCGACATCGCGCCAGGCTACATTCTGCTTTCCGCGCTTGTGATTGTGCCGATCGCGCTGATCTATGGCGCGTTCAATTTCATCATTCTCGCTCGGGGTGCTGGCCAATCGGTGCCCTTCGTGCGCGCCCTGAAAGTCTCATGCGTCGCTTCGTTTGCCGAGTTCCTGCCCATCCCTGGCGGCGCAATGGTGCGCGGCGGAGCGATGATGCAGCAAGGCTCAGGCGCGACCGACGCCGCCGCCCATGTCATGATCAACGCCCTGCTGTGGGTCGCTTGTGCAGCGATTGCGGCAGCCGCGGCTATCGGCCTCGACAATCCAGCGTCCTGGCCGATCGGCCTCGCTGGACTGACAGGAATTGTCCTTTGCACCCTGTGGCTGTGGAACAAGGCCGGAGCGGCAATCGCATTGCTGGCGATCATCATGCGCGTGATTGGCCTTGGCATTGCCGGCGCGCGCATTCTCGCAGCCTTCCTGGCAATCGGGATCGCCGCGAGTTTCTTTGAGATTTATCCATTCGTCTTTGCCGCCATCTTGGGCTCGGCCGCGTCAATCGCGCCCGGTGGCCTTGGGATCAGCGAAATCCTGGCTGCGACAATCGCGACATTGTCCACAATCAGCTCGCAAGCCGCCTTCATCGCCGTCGCGCTCAACCGCGTGATCGGCTTGGTCATCAGCGGCATCATCACAGGAATCATTGTCGCGTTCGGCGGGCTCGGCTCCGAGAAAGTCGAGGGCGCCGCGCCATGAAACAATTGGGCATTATTGCGCAGCGGAGGTCGATCTCCAGCCTGCAATCACGATACACACCATCCTCAAACTCAGCACTTTAGTGCCATCAAGGAAATACTCAGCGATGAAATACGCGAACGAAATTCGGGCAGCCATTGAAATGGTGCAATCACGCGGGATCCAGCCCACGCTTGAACGCACCGTCAATTTCACCCGTGCCAGGTGGGAAGATCGCTCCCGCCGCAAGGATTTTGCCCGCATGGGTCTTTCTGGTCCGCAAGTGCGCACGATCCTGGGCTCGAAGATGGAATTGATGCCCGAGAAGGAAGGGCTCGACCGTGATCTGCTGCTCGACAGCATCCGCGAACCCGTCGCGACCGGGCATATTATGTCGATCCTGCGCGAGGACGACGTGGTGCTCGAAGTGGGCGCCAACATTGGATATTACGCGCTGATGGAAGCGAGCCGCTGCCGCAAAATCTACGCGATTGAGCCGCATCCCGAAAATGTAGAGCGACTCAAGCGCAATATTGAGCTCAATGGCTACGACAATATCGAAGTCCAGCATGCCGGCTTTGGCGAAACCGATGGCAAGCTGAAGCTCTACACTTCCGAGCTTTCCAACTGGCACACTGCCAAGGAAAACCCCGGCTCTTCTGGCGAATATATCGAAGTCGATTGCTACACGATCGACACCTTCGCCAAGAACCACGATACGCCGACCTTCATCAAGATGGATGTTGAAGGGTTTGAGCTGCAGGTCCTGCGCGGTGCGAAAGAGACGCTCAAATCGATCCGCCACCTGTTCATTGAGCTGCATGGCAGCCTGCTGAGCGAAGACGAAATCCGTGAAGTTCTCGGAAATATCGAAGAGAGCGGGCTCAAACCGTCGCTGGTCATTCAGTACGATCGGCCCGGCATGTCGCTGATCCGCGAGGCCGATTTCCTTGAGCAGATCAAGGAAGGCGACCGGGGAACGTTTGAACTGTTCTTTGAACGTCCAGAGGCCTGACCTACTGAACGCGATCAGCCCCCCAGCCGGTCGAGCAATTCACGCACACCGGAATCGGGTCCCAGCTCTGACAATTGCTGCTGCGGCAATGGCACCATTGCCGTGCCTTCGCTGAGCGCCTTTGCGACCGCATCGGCAAGCGCTTGCGAGTCCTCGGCCGGCACAGTCCAGATCGAGTTCGGATGATCGGCCGCCAGCGTCTCAACCGCCGGGCTTTCGCGCGTGATAATCGGTTTGCCGACGGCAAGCTGCTGAAACAGCTTGTTGGGAATGACTCGCGCTGCCTTGTCGGACGCACTGAACACGCCCAGGCAGATGCGCGCTCGTGCGATCACGGATGGGAGCCGGTCATAATCCACCCATTCGATCCATTCGAATGAACCATGGCTATCATCAGCCAGCGCCTGCTTGACCAAGGGCTCCAATTGTCCGCGGCCGATCACCACCCAACGCGCCCGTCGATCAGCGCACAGGCGCGCGGCTTCGATAATGGTCGGAACCCCGTGCAGCGGGATCAATTGCCCGTAAAAGAGGACGATAGGTCGATCGTCGACCGGGCCCAGAATATCCGCGGCGAGATCGCCGCTCGCCGCAGGCGTGAAATGCTCTTCGGCGCCAACCAGAATGGTTTGGAACCGCTCGCGATCGATCCCGAACTCGCGAGCATAATAATCGGCATGATCGGATGTATCGGTGACGATATGGTCAGCCAGCCGCAAACCCATCCGTTCGAACAGCCAGATCGCCTTGGCCACGAACCCATTGGGGTTGCGCAGGCCGCGATCCACCACAATCGTATCGTGGATAGGCAAGAAGGCGTCGAGCACCACTTGCCGGCGCATCAAGCGTGCAAGCGGCGCGATCAGGAATATTTCGACGATCCCGGGATAGGGCAAAAGGATCGCCGCACCCTTGGGGCTGCGCATCAGCCGGATCAGCGCTCCGGGATATGCCAACACCATCCGCAGCAGCACTTTGATTAGCGCCCAGCGCGAAGGAATGTTGGTCTGCGCAACGCGCTCCCAGCCTGAAATCGCGATGGTCTCGGCCAGACCTTCCTGGCGCTTGAGCGCATCAAGCAACAGCCGCACGCGCGGCTTGCGCGTGTCATACGCTCCAAAAGCAACGACCTTTGCCACCATGCCTGTATCCAGCCTGCGGACCGTCATTGATCCAACCGGATCGGGACTAAACGTGAATATTGCACCAAGCCACCCTCGCCCCGCGATTTCGCACGGCAAACCGGCCAATTTGCGCGCCTCTCCCCACAGAATTGAAAATTTTGCACTATTCCCGCCGCGATCGATCGAATTGACCTCCAAATCCCG